>ERZ1673743.271-NODE-271-length-87928-cov-14.108793_pt1 | contig 87928 bp, 79 predicted proteins | sample MGYA00580197_ERZ1673743 | MGnify/ENA primary metagenome ERZ1673743 (study PRJEB41218, sample SAMN15661795) | gut metagenome | host: Homo sapiens | place: Canada: London | collected 2015-08-20/2019-03-30 | study: EMG produced TPA metagenomics assembly of...
CCCGGCTCATAACCGGATGGTCCTGGGTTCGAGTCCCCGATGGCCCACCATATCTCTTGAAGTCGCCGACGTGTGCCATGCACGTTGGCGACTTTTTTATATAGATAAAAAATCATTGAAAAAGGATGTGTTTGTATGCATGCAATCAAAGAAAAATTGCTGCGGATGGGGTTGCTTTGTCTGCTTGCCATACTAACCGGAGCAATTACCGGCGTGATTACAGCAGGATTCGGCAGAATTTTACTGGAAATTGGAACGCTTCGCATGACGCATTTGCTCTGGTTTCTGCCATTTTTGCCATTGGCAGGTGCGTTGATGGTTTGGGTCTATCAGAAGTATGGGAAAGAGAGCAGTCAGGGAATGGGCTTGATTTTTGATGCTGCAACCGGAAAAGCAGACCGTATTCCATTGCGGTTGATTCCACTATTGATTGGCAGCACTTGGCTGACACATCTCTGCGGCGGCAGTGCCGGACGAGAAGGCGTTGCCGTGCAGCTGGGTGCAACGGTTGCTCATTGGACAGGAAACCACATTCCACAATTTCAGAAACAAAAAAGTTTGATTCGTATTCTTACGATTTCCGGAATGGCAGCCGGATTCAGCGGCTTATTTCACGCTCCGCTTGCTGCTGTTTGTTTTGCACTGGAAGTTCTGGTCGTTGGCAAGTTGGAATATCGGGCATTGTTGCCAGCAGCACTTTCCGCCATCACGGCTAATATCGTTTCGATTGCACTGGGGTTGGAAACATTTCAGGTGACATTGTCGGAAACCGTTGTTTCCCCGATTTCGATTCCAATGTTGATTTTGGGTGTGGCAGCTGGATTGACAGGCGGCGTTTTTACATTTCTCTTGAAACAGGCAAAACAGGCAGCTGCAAAATGGTTGCCAAATCCGATTCTTCGCATTGCCATTTGCGGTGCAGGACTGGCGATTCTGCTGTATCTCTGTGGAAAAGGGCGATATTCCGGTCTGGGAACAAATTTGATTACCCTTTCCTGCAACGACGATACCGTATATTGGTTTGACTTTCTGGGAAAACTAGGATTTACCGTGTTAACGCTTGCCATCGGCTTTCAGGGCGGAGAAGTAACGCCATTGTTTGCCATTGGGGCGTGTCTGGGAGCAGTGCTCGCACCACTGCTGGGAATTCCGTCTGTTGTGGCAGCGGCTCTTTGCTACGCGGCAGTATTCGGAAGTGCGTCGAATACTTTGCTTGCACCGATTTGCATCGGAGCAGAAGTATTTGGATTTTCGTATTTCCCCTATTTTGCAGTGGTCTGCACGATTGCCCGACTTTGTAACGGCAATCATTCGATGTATGGAAAACAAACAACAACCCCATTATTTTTCTGGAGAGAGGATTGCAAATGAAACTTGGTGTCATTTTTACTGGCGGAACGATTGGCTGTCAGGTTGCAGAAGATGGCTATTTACAGCTGCCGGATTCGTCCACCTATTTCCTGCTGGAAGGGGCAAAAAAACGGGGCATTTTAGATGAAATCACCGTCATTCCATCTGAACCATTTCGCCTGTTCAGTGAGCAGATAACTGGCGAAACGCTTTCCTTGCTGGTGAATCATGTGCGAGAACGGATTTGGAAAGAAGCTTGTGACGGATGGATTTTGCTGCATGGTTCGGATACCTTGGCGTATACCGCTGCTGTTTTGGGGTATGCGTTGGGGACAGATTGTCCGCCGTTGGTACTGGTAGCCAGCAATGAGCCGCTTTCCAATCCAAAAGCGAACGGTTGGACGAACTTCGCTTATGCAGTTCGATTTTTGCAAGAACAGCAGACAACGGGCGTTTTTGTCAGCCATTGCAATACAGACAACATTCCGACCATACACGAAGCCATTCAACTGTTGCAGCAATTGCCCGGCAGCGGCAACCTGTATAGTTTTCGGGATGCCGTTTATGGAACATATGACAAGCAGGGGCAGTTTCGCCAGAATAGAACCATTTCCAGCCGTACACCATTGTTACCGCTTTCAGAGCCGTTGAACCTGTTGCAGCCTGCACCGCTGTTGCAGTTGATGGCTGGCGTTGGCAGTTCGCTGCCGGAGATTCCAGACAGCATTCAAGCGATTTTTTATGCCTGCTATCATTCCGGAACGATTTGCACAGATGCAAGCTTTCAAGTGTTTGCAGCCAAAGCGGCAGAACGGCAAATTCCAGTCTATTTGACAGGTTGTCGGTCGGATACAATGGATTATGACACCGTGAAACAGTGGCAATCCTTGCAGGTGCAGCCCTTGTATGACATCGCTCCAATTGCTGCCTATTGCAAAAGTTGGATACAAGTGTCCATCGAAAAATCCGCAAAGTTGATATAACAGGAGTTGCAATAAAAACAAGATTATGGTATAATAAAAGATAGAAAAGAGGTGTTGATATGGAACCATTTTGGGAAAAGATGGGACTTTCCACAGAACCGCAAATGTGGCGTGCCAGTGAATTGCTGGATTGCCTGCGGCAGCATCGGCAGGATGGCATTTTGATTTATTTTTTCTATCAGGATGCAGCCTATGAAGTGGGGGTTCGGAAAGAGGACGGAAAAACCGTCTTTTTCTTGAACGATGATGTTTACCCGTCTATGCTGGCATTTTGCAGCAGTGCCAATATTGAAGGCATTTTGCTTTCTGACTTGTTAGACCCAATTGCAGTATTTTCCGTCAACGGAAAAGCACCGGAAGCAAAACAGTAACAGAACGAAAAAAGAGGACGAACGCTTCAACGAGAGCTCGTCCTCTTTTTGTATTTGTGTAATGTAATGGGTTTAATGGAGTTTAATTGTTTGAATCAATGTGCGGCAAATTCTGATAGCCTTCCATGTTCAGAACGAACCGAATCAAAGCGGTTGTATCTTCTTCGCCGACTGTTTCTGTACCATCTGTTTGGTCACAGTTTGCATTTGTAGCTTGCTGTTCTGTAAAAGTGACTGCTCCAGCCAGATATTTGTTCAGCAGAATTGCGTCAAGGAGGTCGACCTTACCATCCATGGTTGTATCTCCGCAGCTATTTTCTGATGGGGTATCAGAATCGGTTGTAACAGTTGTTTCTGTAACCGTTGTGGTTTCGGTGGTTTCTCCGGAAACATCGGTTGTATCCGTTGTCGTTGTCGTTGTCGGAGCATCTGGGTCGTTGAACGAAACGCCAGAATTGTTTGCATAATCAGCAGCCGCAGAACCGGTTTTACCAGTAATCTGGAAGTTATCCTTTTTGGATGTGCTCATGTCATCGTTGGTCTGGTAGCCGAACGCCTGATTGCCGATGGTGGTGACAGAATCCGGAATGGTGACATTTGTCAGCTTGTCGCAATCCAAAAATGCATTTTTGTCGACTGTGGTCAAGCCGTCTGGCAGTTTCACATCATTCAGAGAACGGCACTTTTCAAAGGCAGAAATGCCGATGCTGGTGACGGAATCTGGTAGGGTAATCGTTTCCAAGTTACCGCATTCTGCAAAGGCAAAGTTGTCAACCTTCTGGATGTTTTCACCCAGTGTAACATCCTTTAAAGAAGAGCAGTTCCGGAACAGCCACTTGTCTACTTTCGTCAGACCACTGCCCAGCGTTGCAGATTCCAGGCTCGCACAGTTGGAGAATGCAGAAATGCCGAGACTGGTCACAGAATCCGGAATGGTAATGCTGGTAATACCAGTGTTATAGAATACATAGTCTTCAATCTTAACCAAGCCGTCTGGCAGGGTAACATTGGTCAGGCTGGTGCAGTTCTGGAACGTCTGTGCTTCCAGCAGGGTCATGCTTGCCGGGATGTTGATATCTGTCAGGGATGTACAGTTATAGAATGCCTGTTTCCGGATATCGCTCAGGCTGTCTGGCAGGGAAACGCTGGTCAGGTTTTCGCAGAATGCAAATGCACCGGAACTGATTTGTGTAATGGTATCCGGAACGGTGATGGATTCCAGACCGGAATACGAGAACACATCGCTCTTAATGCAAGTCATGGTAGACGGCAGCGTGATGCTCTTGAGATTTGCACAGTGAGAGAAGTTGCCGCTTGCAAGTTCGATCAAGCCTTCCGGCAGAGAAATATTGCTGATACCGGAATAAGCGAATGCAGAATTGCCAATCCAACGAACGGTACTCGGTAAGACCACATTGTCCAGAGCAGGGCAGCTGTAGAATGCAGAATCCAGAATTTTCTTTGTGCCTTCTGCAAAGGTAACAGACTGCAGCCGGAAGCATTCCTGGAATGTGGAAGCACTAACGACTTCCAAAGAACCCGGAATGGAAGCAGATACCAAGTTGGAGCAGCCAGCAAAGGCTTCTTTACCAACCTGTGTGACACCTTCCGGAATGGTGATGCTGGTCAAGCCGGAGGAGCAGAATGCTTCATTGCCGATACGGATCAGGGTAGATGGCAGTTCAATTTCTGTTAAGCTGGTGCAGGAACAGAACGTATCTGCATCAATGGTGGTGATACTTTCCGGGATATGAATAGAAGCTAAGCTGGTGCAGGCATAGAATGCACTTGCCCCCAAAGTGGTAACAGCATCCGGAATGTTGACACTGGTCAGGCTGGAGCAGCCAGAAAAAGCATTTGCTCCAATGGTAGTAACGGTTTCCGGCATTTTTACGGAAGTGATGGTATCGTTTCCGCTGAATGCACCATCTGCAATCCCGAATACTGGCAGTTCATTGCCCTTCTTGTCAATCAGGGTGTCCGGAATGACAACGTCGGTATCTGTGCCCTTGTAGCCGGAAACTGCCAGACCTTTTACCGATTCGCCGTCCACCTTGATGGTCAGCGGCGTTACTTTAAAGGCAGCAGCTTCTTCTTCTGTAACCGACAAGGTTGGCATATCTGTTTCCGGAATTTCAACAACCGTGGTTGCAGTGGTGGCTGTGGTTGCAACAGCAGTGGTTTCTGCTGTAGTTTCTTCCGCAGAAACAGCTGTGAAAGAAAGCGAGAATAAAGTTGACATTGCCAGCAGTCCGGCAATTGTACGTTTCCAATGATTGGTCTTCATCAAAAGACTCCTTTCCAAAAAGTAGTTCTCATAACAAAATTCGCCCACATTCGTATGGTTACTATTATTATAAAAGATGCAGGAAGGAATGTCAAGCCTATAGCTGTAAATTTTGTTGGTTTTTTTACAAGATAGTTTGCTTGTTTTATGGAAAATGATGCTGTCTGTGAAATATGGTTTTCTTTTTGGTTTGTTTGGAAAAAGAAATTGCAAAATTCCCGAAAATGTGCTATACTGCTACATGCACATCAAATGAAAGGACGAAGGATAACATCATGACAGTACAGCACAAACAAGCATTTTGGAAAGGGGTGCGGCAGGGAATTCCGATTGCTTTGGGGTATCTCTCTGTTTCGTTCAGCATTGGGATTTTAGCGGTAAAAGCAGGGCTTTCCGTTTCCGCAGCCGTTGCGATTTCCATGACGAATGTCACCTCAGCCGGACAGGCTGCCGGAATTGGAGTCATTGCAGCCGGCGGTTCTTACTTAGAACTTGCTCTCACACAGTTTTGCATTAACTTGCGATATGCCTTGATGGGGCTTTCCCTGTCGCAGAAGTTAGACCAGACGTTTCAGCACATAATACATCGCTTTCTGACTGCATTCGGGATTACTGATGAAATCTTTGCGGTTGCGGTTTCGCAGGACGGACAGATTTCCGCCCCGTATTTGTACGGGCTGATATCACTGCCGTTTATCGGCTGGAGTTTGGGGACGTTTTTGGGAGCAGCTGCCGGCGAAATTTTGCCGAAAATCATAACAGATGCCTTGGGGATTGCACTGTATGGCATGTTTTTTGCGATATTCATTCCGCCAATGCGAAAGCAGAAAAGCATTGTCTTTGCAGTATTGGTTGCAGCGGGATGCAGCATTATTTGCAAGTATTGTCTGCCGTTTATCTCCAGCGGCTTTGCCATTATTCTCTGCGGAGTCTTGACAGCGGCACTTTGTGCATGGCTCTTTCCGAGAAAAGAAGAACAGGGGGCAGCGGTATGAGAATTGTCTGTTCCATCTTGGTCATGGCAGTGGTTACCTATTTGATTCGGATGCTGCCGATGACGATTTTCCGGAAGAAAATACAGTCCCGCTTTTTGCAGGATTTCTTGTATTATATCCCGTATGCAGTCTTGAGTGCGATGACGATTCCGGCGGTGTTTTATGCAACAGGAGATTTCCCCACAGCAATCGCTGCAACGGTGATTGCTGTGGTGTTGGCATGGAACGGGCTGCCGTTGATTGTGGTGGCTCTGGCAGCCTCAGGAACGGCATTGCTTGTATCACTCATCGAACAATGGATATAGAACAAAGCAGCACCCATTCAGAGCGAACGGGTGCTCTTGCATGCAGTGACGATTTTATGCAACGGGCGATTTCCCCTCTGCAATCGCTGCAACGGTGATTGCCGTGGTGTTGGCATGGAATGGGCTGCAGTTGATTGTGGTGGCTTTGGCAGCCTCAGGAACGGCACTGCTTGTCTCACTCATCGAACAATGGATATAGAAACATAGAACAAACCAGCACCCATTCCAGGCGAACGGGTGCTGGTTTTCTGATTTCCTGTCAAAGAGAGATTTAGCGATTCAGAGCCGAAGCCACTTGCAGAATTGGCGATTGTGTGACTTCTTCAGACAATTCATAGCCGTGCGGAGCAGGTACGAGATACAGTTCGTCCAGCTGGTCGGCATCGACCAGAAAGGCAACCGTAACAGTTTGGGTTTCGCCGGGCTGTAACAGCACATTGTTTTTGCTGTGGCTGCCAGACGAGGCGAACGAGAAAAACTCGCCTGTTAGGTTCAAGTCGCAGCTGTCCACAGAGTATTCCGTTTCGGCTTCTGCTGTGTATGCTGGGAATGTGCCGTCTGCCTGCATCCGGAACAACTGCGGACAAACGCAAGTTTCAACCGCTTCTGTACCGTTGTTGGTATAGGTGAGCTGGAACGTCAGAATGGTTTGTGGAATGGTTTCCGTTTTGATGGCTTCATCCAGCGTGTTGACCCCATCGCCGGAACGATACCATGTACGGGTATTGTCTGCAATCGTACCATCTGCATTCTGATAGCGGCTGTAATCGCAGTCCTGCCCGATGCCATCGGTGGAAATGCCAGCAAAGGTATTTTGTGTGGAAAGAGCATCCAGTTTCAGAGAAACCGTTTCCTCTGTGGTTAAGGTGTCACCGATGTTGACATACGAAAGCTGATTGACATCGCAAGCCGTTGCAGGAGCATCACCAGAAGATTCTATGAGAGATTCTTCCGGCTGCCAGAGGCTTGCCGTTTCCTGTTCTGCTGGGCTTAGGGAGAGATGTTCTGCAATCTGTGTCAACTCTTCTTTCGTGAGGTCGTCTGTTGCATAGAACTGTGCTGCATAAGGTGTATTCGAGAAAGCGACCCAGACAATGTTGCGGTAGTCCATCTGTCCGTCTGGAAGATTTGCGGCAGCCCGTTGCAGGAAAAAGACCTGATTGCCGTTGATGGTTTCGGTTTCAGAATGCACAATGCCACGGTTGACCGTCTGTAAGAAATCCCCGTCCTGCATCTTCCAGAACAGCATGGTAACGCCACGGTTTTGGTCGTCGTGATATTTTCCGGAACTTTTGTCAAGGGTCATACCATCCGGCATCCAGCCCACTTGCAAGGACTGTGTACGGGTGTCAAGGGTGCTGTCACCGGCATCAATCACAACCTCTTTTTGATAGCTGCCCGTGGATTGCATGGAAGCCTGATAAATGCGATTGACGGCATAAGCAGAAGTTGGAATGGCAACAACAGCGGCTGCAAGAATCGCAGCAATAACAATGGTTTTTCTACCACGAATCGATTTTTTCGGCATAAGGAATTCCTCCTGTTTTTGTTTCTGTTTCTGATAACGGTCGGAAAAGACGTGGGGTTCTGCATCGGGGGAAAAGGCAGTGGCAACGATGGCATCCCAGTCCGCTGGTGAAATCGGTGGTTCATGGTTAGATGGAACATTTTTTGACATAGGAGATTCCCCTTTCCGCTTGTTTTTGGATGGCTTTTCGGGCACGTTCAAACCGTTTTCGTACCGTTGCCTCTTTCATGGAGAGCCGCTCGGCGATTTCCCGAAACGATTGTTCCTGTTCGCACCGCAGGAATAAAATGGTGCGGTCGGTTTCCGAAAGCCCTTGTAACAGCTGTGCAAGCTGTTCCTGTTGTTCGGTCTGTTGCAGAAATTGTTCGACTTCGTTGTGGGGACTGGGCACTTGTAAGGTGCTGTCGTCAATATTGGTCAGCCGTTCTGCATCTTTGGCATTTTTTCGATATTGATTGATGGCAGTGTTGCGAATCACCTGAATCAGAAATGCTTTGGTTTTGGGGCTGTCTGGTGATTCGATTTGGTCGAGATGTGAGATGATTTTCAGGAACGCATCGGATACAGCATCTTCTGCCTGTTCGGTCTGGTGCAGGATGGCGTAGGCAATGCGATAGAGCGGCTGTTCATACAGGGCATAGAGCTGATGGAGTTTTTCTTTTTGCTGCGAGGACTTTACCATGAAATTCCCCCCTTTGTGGTTTTTTGGACGTCCTATTCATAATAACAAATTGGAGAGGGGATTTGTGACAAGAATCTGTAAAAAAAGAAAAGACCACCCGTAACAAATCGTTACAGGTGGTCGAAAGAGTTTTATTCCAATGAAAAGCGTTTATTCTGAAACAGGAAGGTCTTGAATCAAGTTGATGACAAACCGCATCAGCGAGGTTACATCTTCTTCATTGATGTTGCTTGTGCCGTCAGCGATGTTGCAGTTTGCAGCGACCAGCTGGCTGTCGGTCAAGGAAATCACACCGGCAAGATACTTGTTCAATGCAATGGCATCCATCAGGTCGACAACGCCATCTTCATTGACATCACCAACGGTGTTCGACAATGGGAAGAAGTAATAACCATTTTCCTCTGCATAGGATTCTGCCGTACTTCCGGTATAACCATAGATAGAAACAGTGGTATAAGCCTTAGCGATTTTTTCACCGATTTCTGTCACGCTGGCAGGAATGGTAATCGAGTTTAAAGAATCACAAACAGAAAATGCGTAATTTCCGATTTTTTTCACTGTACCCGGAAGAACAACATTTTCTATTTGAACACAATCTGAAAAGGCATGATTCCCAATCGTGGTTACACCATACGGAATCTGAACATCTTTTACATTCAGATAGAAAGCGAAAGCATAGTCATCAATCGTTGTCAGAGTGCTCGGCAGAACCAGTTCGGTAATATCTTGCAGCGGTTCATTATAGGAAACGTGGGTATTAATTTTCTGTGCCGTGAACGGGGCAATTTCTGTAATTCCTTCCCCATAAACCACTTTTTCAATGCTTGGCTGAATCCATGTGATGCCTTCCATCGTTGCATCATCGGAAATGGATTCTGTTGCACCGTTTCCTTCGATGTACAAAGTTTTAGTATCAAAGTCGAAGTTCCAGGTTGCATTTTTACCGCAAGTTCCACTGGTAATCGCTTCTGGAGCAATGCCCGTTTCCTTGTAAATATAGCAAGGATGATTTAAGCAATAATAATACGTCGGGCTATAGCGGTTTGCGTTAATCTTAATGCGACGATAGGAGTTGCTGCCACCATCATCACTTGTAAAAATACAAGAGCCTTCCAGTGTTACATTATCTGGAATGTCATAACTCGTTTTTGCAACAAGACCATCTCTGATATCGAAATCTTTTGCATAAAAGGCATAACCTCGAATGGTAATTGGTGTCGATGGAAATTCTATGGTTTCCAGTGCATAGAAGTAAGCAAAAGCTGCTTTTGGAATATCCTGAATACCATTTTTAATGACCAGATGTTTTACAACAGAACGATACTTCATCCAAGGATAATGCACAGCATCTTCCCAAAGCTCAGAATTACCAATTACATTGACATAATTATCATCCACATCATCTGGAAGGTCGCCGTTTCCAGAAAGTGTTAAAGTATCACCTTTTAATACCCAGATGGCATTTCCAAATTCACCAGAATCTGTTATCGTTTCTTCTGTTGTTACAACTTCATCTGTTGTAGCATCTGACAATACATCATCTGCCAATACAGCGGGTGCAAGTTGCAGCAGAAGTGCTGCGGAACAAAGAACAGCGAGGAATGATTTCTTTTTCATAAGAAAACCCCCTTTATTGATTAGTCGACCAAAGTATTACTCTGACCAGCAATATATTTGTTTAATTGAATAGCATCTAACATATCAACTACATCATCTTGATTGGTGTCAGCTGCTAATCCATTGGTTGCAAAGGAATAGTGATTGCTGCCATCGCTATAGGTGAAATTAAAACCATCTATTTTCCCAACTAAGAACTGAGACAGGTATGTTTGATCCTGTGCATCAATTACGCCATTGTGGTCAACATCACCCAGTGCATAAGTTTCCATAGCCACAGAACTGCCGCTGATGGGATTAAACTGAATCGCATCTCTAAAATCACTTTCACTGGTGATGCTATTTTTATTTGTAATCTTAAAATTGTACCGAACAATTCCTTCTGCTACTGTTGCCTTTTCAGGAGCGTTTGCCATAACAGTTGTTTTGATTGTAGTATTCGTTTTAACTTGCTTGATAATATTTTGCATTGTCGTTTCACATTCTGATCCTGTATATGGAAGGCAAATAGAAATATCACTTTTTGCACAAGAGAGAATGGTGTTATTAAATGTGAGAGAAAAAATTTCTCCAACATCTTCAGTAGGGTCTGCTATAATAGCAGCAGCATAATGCTTTGTTCCGCACAATTTAGAAGTATTATAGTATGGTGATGAAACAGATGCTCGTGTGGAAATCGACATTTGTCTCAAACCTTCTTCATAGGTTTTCATGATATCAGCAGTTTCCTCAAGGGAAAGTCCGCCGTTCAGATAATATTCAGCCACTTCTCTGGTTGTTTCATCGGAAAAGCTGTTTACAAACTGCTGTTCTGCGATTGCCTGTTCATTGAAAATACCATCCTGAAGTGCATTTTCATCCAAGGCAAATACCTGAGCTGCGGAAATCATAGCAAGTGTCATTGCACTGCCAACAGCAATTGCAGAGGTAAGAATTTTCTTCATGGATAAACTCCTTTCTAATTATATCAAGTCTTTGCAGCCTTGAAATTTTGGTTTGTTTGTTTACGATTTCATTATATCACAAGGTATCGAAAAAGTCAATACAATTGCTTACTTTTTTGGAAAATAAAGTATTTTTGTCGAATGGAAATGAATAAAAAAGAAATATCCTACATCATAACGATTTCATATCCCGTCCAACAAACGAAAATAAAAAAGCAGATGACCGGCAAGAAAAAGTCATCTGCTTGTTGTTGAAATGGGAAGAAATTTTACTGTTTCGGTTGGGCTTGAATGGTGCGTTTTTTGACCTGTTCCCGAATCTTCTGAATGAGGCAAAACAGCAGGAATGCTGCCAGATTTGCGACAACCACGCTTGCTCCAACAGGGGTATCGAACTGATACGAACCGACCATGCCGACACAGAAGCAAACGACCGATAAAATCGCTGCACAGAGAATGACCAGCGAGAACCGCTTGAATAGCCGCATGGAGGACAACGCCGGAAAGATAATCAGGCTGCTGATGAGCAATGCTCCCATCATCCGCATCCCCAGCACGACCGTGATAGCGGTTAGAATGGCAATCAGCGTATTATAAAACGAAACCGAAACGCCGGTTGCCTGTGCAAAGTTTTCGTCGAAGGTAATTGCAAAAATCCGGTGATAACAAATCACGAACATTCCCAGAACGACAATGGATAGAATCAGGCTGACCCAGACATCTTCTTTTTCCATCGCCAGAATGCTGCCGAACATGTAGCTTGCCACATCGGTGTTGATGCCAGTTTTCAGGGCGGTGACGATAATCCCGATTGCCAGCGAGGAGGCGGAAACAACCGCAATTGCTGCATCGCTCTTGACCTTTGCCCGTTCGGTAATGCGGAGCAGGAAGAAGGCGGCAATCGCAACAATCGGAATGGAGAATTTCAGCGGTGCCCAGCCGAACGCCAATGCAACGGATAAAGCCCCAAAAGAAACGTGTGATAATCCATCGCCAATCATCGAGAATCGCTTCAGAACCAGACTCACCCCCAAGAGGGCGGCACAGAGGGAAACGAAAATCCCGACCAGTAAGGCACGCCGGATAAAGGCAAACGAAAGCATATCCATGAGAAACGTCATATTATTTTCCTCCCTGTCTGGATGCTGCGGAATGGCGGTAAGCTTCGGCAGTATCATAGGTGTATGTTTTTTGTCCAAGGTGCAAGATGTGTTTGGCGTAATAGACTGCCCGTTCCACGTCATGCGTGACCATGATAATGGTGATGGATTCTGTGCGGTTGAGGTGCTGTAAGACCTGATAGAGTTCCTCGGAAGCGACTGGGTCTAAGCCCGTGGTTGGTTCATCCAGAATCAACAGCTTTTGAGCCGCACAGAGTGCCCGTGCCAGTAGGACACGCTGTTGCTGACCGCCGGAGAGTTCCCGATAGCAGCGGTTTTGCAGCGGCAGAATTCCGAGTTTTTCCATTGCCTGTTGGGCAGCGTTTTTTTCTGCGGCAGTATAAAACGGGCGGTGTTTCATCTGGTTCAGGAAGCCGGAGCGGACAATTTCCCGAACGCTGGCAGGGAAGTCCCGTTGTGCAGGCGTTTGCTGCGGCAGATAACCGATGTCGCTGCGTTTCCAGTCGCCTGTTAATGTGATTTCTCCGCTGAGGGGTTTCAGCAGCCCCAGCAGGTTTTTCACGAATGTGCTTTTTCCAGAGCCGTTTTCTCCGATGATACAGAGATAATCACCCTGCGGAATCGTGAGGTTGAGGTCAGAAGTTGTGATAATGTTTTCATATCCCAAAGTGACATGGGAGAATTGCAGTGCAGAAGTAGCCATAAAAAAATCCTTTCTAGTGGGCTTATTGCGATTCCAACGCCTTTAAATTTCGCTGCATCAGGCTGACATAGGTTTCCCCGTTGTCGAAGTCGGTCTGTGTAAGCGTGTGGCAGGATTGGAAAACGGTTGGGGTTGCTCCGGTCTGTTCACCGATGACATTTGCAACCGCCGGACTGCTGACTTCAAAGTAATAGACTTTTGAGAGGTGGTCAGATTCGACCAGATGCATGAGATTCGAGATGGTTGCAATGCTGGGTTCGGTGTCGGAACTGCAACCCGAAAAAGCGGCATAGCAGTGTAATCCGTAGGTGTTGGCGAAATATTGCAGCGGAAATTTGTCTGCAAATAACAGCGTTCGGTGTTCTGGCTCGGCGAAATAATCAGTAAAGGATTCGTTGAGGGCATCCAGCTGAGCCGCATAGGCATCCGCATTTTTCTGATAGGTGGCAGCGTTGGCAGGGTCGGCTTGGATGATGGCATCTCGGGTGACATAGAGCAAATCCTTTGCAATCACCGGAGAAGTCCAGATGTGTTCGTCATATTCCATTTCACTTTCGCCCTCGTGGTCATGGTCGTGGTCGTCATGGTCATGCTCGTGGTCGTGTTCCGATTCGCTGCCCTCTAATTCCACTTCTTCCAGCAGCGGAGCATAGTCCATCATGCAGCGGACAATGCGGTCTGGGTGGGATTGTTCATCGGAATCGAGCACCTGCGACACCCATTCTTCCATATGTCCGCCATTGTAGAGAAAGAGGTCGGCGTTCTGAATGGCGAGAATATCGGACGGAGCAGGCTCAAAAGAATGGCTCTCCATGCCGGGGGAGAGCAGCAAGCGAAGGTGAATGGTGTCCGTGTCTTTCAGGATGGCACGGGCGAAGTCATAGTAACAAAAAAGTGTTGTAACGAGTTCCAGTTGATTAGAAGCCGTTGCAGAGTTTGCGGCTGGCGTACAGCCGCAGAGCAACAGCACCCCGCAGAGCAGGCAGCTGAAAAAGCGTTTCCATTTCATGAGGATTCCCCCTATTGGTTGTCAGTCCAACCAAAATCGAATTTGAAATTGATTTTCAATTTCATGTTATTATACCACGTTCGGAATCAAATGTCAATAGGAAAACATGGATTTTTTGCGGAACAGAACCGCTTGACTTTTCAAAGTAGCTGTGTTATATTGTTGAAAGTTGACCCTGCCAACGATCGTCTCCCTCTTTACGGGGGAGTGGATTGAAAGAAAGAAATGGAGAAAGGAAGGAATTGCTATGACAAAAACCATTCGACCACCATCCACCCTGTCTGCTTTTCTGCACTATGTCAGCTTGAATATGCTGGCGATGCTGGGAACGTCCTGTTATATTTTAGCAGATACGTTCTTTGTTGCGAATGGCATTGGAGAAGACGGGCTGACCGCCTTGAATCTGGTCTTACCCCTGTTTAATCTCATGAATGCCACGGGCTTGATGATTGGCATTGGCGGAGCAACGAAGTACGCCATTCACAAGGCAAGAGGCGAACAGGAAGCCGGCAGCCAAATCTTTTTCCATGCCCTGTTGCTTGCCGGAGTGGCGAGCGTGGTCTTCATGCTGGTTGGGCTTTTGGGTGCTGACCCGATTTGCCGCTGGCTGGGAAGCGATGCAGCGACCCATGATAAGATGGTGGTATATCTGCGGACGCTGTACTGTTTTGCACCGCTGTTTCTGTGTAATCAGTTGTTTGCAGCGTTTGTCCGGAATGACGGTGCACCGAATCGGGTGATGCTGGGGACGATGCTGGGCACGCTGGGCAACATTGTATTGGACTATCTGTTTATCTTCCCGTTGGGAATGGGTATGTTGGGGGCAGTCTTGGCAACCGCCTGTGCACCGCTCATCGGCATTACCATTCAGAGTTTCTATTTCCGGAAACCAACCTGTCAAATTCGGGTGTGTCCCTGCCGGTTGCAGTGGCAGATGTTCCAGCCGATTTTCCTGCTGGGCGGGGCGGAATGGATTACAGAAGTTGCCTCTGGGATTGTCATTTTCTGTTTTAATTTTGTCATTTTGAAAAAGGTGGGGAATACGGGCGTGGCAGCCTATGGGATTATCGCCAACATTGCATTGGTGGCAGCGTGTCTGTGTACGGGCATCGCACAGGGCGTGCAGCCGCTGTTGAGCCGCAGCTATGGCAAGAGCGACTTACCGGAGATGAAAAAGCTGTTGCGGATGACGATTTGCACGGCACTGAGCTTTGCAGCGGTGCTGTATGGCGTGTTGTTTGGCTTTACCGAGCCGATTGTCCGGCTGTTTAACAGCACGGGGAATAGCACCTTGCAGGCGATGGCAGAAACCGGAACACGGATTTATTTTGTGGCGTTCTGTTTTGTTGGGGTCAATATTGCAACGTCCGCCTTTTTCGCAGCGGTAGACCGTCCGGCGGAGGCGTTTTGTATCTCGCTGCTGCGGAGTGGCGTGTTGCTGTTGCCGCTGGTCTTTTTGTTTGCGGCAGTCTGGGACATGAATGGCGTTTGGGCGTCGTATCCGGTGGCAGAGTTGGGAACGTGCCTGGTGGCGGTTTGTTGTCAGGTGCGGTACTGGCAAAACCAACAAAAACAAAAGGGAAAGATTGTGGAAGATGACGGTTGACTTTTGTTTGTTGCTACAGTATAATTAGATTGTACCCACAAACAAGGAGGAAAAAACATGGGTATTAAAAAAGGTACAAAGCTAACAGACAATCCAAAAGATTATATCTTGCGTGTGCGGATGGACAAAACTACGCTTGCAATGCTGGATGCGATTTGCAAAGAGCAGGGCATAACACGGTCAAAAGCAATCCGTAATTGGATTGTCGAGCAGTACCAAGGCAAAAAATAAGGCTGTAAGTGCCACGTCTACCAAACACCGCACTTACAACCCAACACAACGCCGAAACGCTGCGAAATCTATGATAGCAGACGGGGCGGCAAAAGTCAAGGGGGAAAAATGAAACCAGAATTAGAAGCCCTGTATGAGGACTGGCAGAAGCATGCCTTTGCGGTGGGGTTTGCGGCTGCCGTCCGACTGCTGACCAAATAACACCGCTTGTCGCCCTGCAAAAGGGCGTGGATTGAAATACCCCAACCGCAAAAAACGCCACAAAATAAATCGTCGCCCCTTACGAAGGGGCGTGGATTGAAAGAGTGCCGGTCGGTGCCGGTCATTTACAAACCTTTCTATGTGAGAGAAAAATATATTTTTTTTCTCCGTGTGTTAAGTATGTATTTGACTGTCACCGACCGGCACTTCCCAGTTTTCGGGCTTTTTTGCCCTTTTTGGTGACAGTCGAGGATTCTAAAAGTCGCCTACAGGGGGTGTGGATGGAACGGCTATAAGAATTGCATCGCTTTTTGTGCCTGTGCGTGTTGCAGTGTCCGAGGTATCTTATAACAAAGTCCCCCTTTTTCAAAAAACGTTCCGGTCTGCTTAAAGACGAATGGAACATTTGCAGCACGACACTGTGCCGCAAGGGACGTGACCCATTCCCAGCGGCAGAGCCTTGCCTGCTCGCCGGATTCGCCGCCGACCGTGACACGAGAGATTTGCGGCTGTAGGTAGGGTTGTAACTGTATGGGCGTTAAAAGCGGCTCGCAGATGATTTCTTTTCTGCAAATCGGCAATTGCAGGAGAACGGGCAGCCGTTCATCGGCGGTCTGTTGGTTTTCGGCGGTGCAGCAGATAGTTACATTGGGGTAGCCCGTTCCCCAGTCGGGCGGAAAGCAGGCAGCCGCACGCACAATACGTTTGGTGATGATAAAAAATTGCAAGTCCGAACGAAAGCGAATCATTGCCCAGATATCCGGTCGCCAGTCGTCGGTAGCTGCTAAGAAAAAGTCGGAACTTAGACAGGTGTAGACGGGTTCATCGGTCGGCTGTAATTTTAGTGTGCCGCCTCTTGTCCGTTGCATCGGGAGAGCAAAGGCGGATGTTTTTTGCACAGTGGTGCTGTTGTGTCCATGCGTTGCATCGATGCGATAGACATAGCAATTTTGGCAGCCAGCACTATATTTTGTGCAGCCATGCCAGGGATTCCAAATGGGCAATAAAAACCCTCCTCTCTTGTATTATTTCTAAAGTGCGGTACTGGCAAAACCAACAAAAACAAAAAGGAAAGATTGTGGAAGATGACAGTTGACTTTTTGGAACACATAATGTATACTGTATTTAGTGGTGCACAAAAAGTGAGGTGATTTTGTGAGCCCACGCACTGGTAGACCAAAAATAGATAATCCTAAGTCCATCAGTCTGAAAATTCGGATTGATGTGAACACGAACTTGAAACTTTTGCAATATTGTAAAGATAATAAACTTACAAAGACAGAAGCGGTTAGAAAAGGAATTATGCTAATTTTGGATGAAAAAAAATAAGGCTGTAAGTGCCACGTCTACCAAACACCGCACTTACAACCCAACGCAACGCCGAAACGCTGCTAAATCTATGATAGCAGACGATGCGGGAAAAGTCAAGGGGGGAAAAAACTGAAACCAGAATTAGAAGCCCTGTTGCGCTGTGTGAGGACTGGCAGAAGCACGCCTTTGCGGTGGGGTTTACGACTGCCGTCCGCCTGTTGACCAAATAATCACCGCTTGTCGCCCTTACGCAGGGCGTGGATTGAAATGTCAATTTGTGTGGCATCCCGATTTTACACACCTGTCGCCCCTTACATGGGGCGTGGATTGAAAAAAGGTGCCGGTCGACGCCGGTCGTTTACAAACCTTTCTATAGAGAAAAAAAATATACTTTTTTTACTCCGTGTGTTAAGTATGTATTTGACCGGCTTATACCGGCACACTTGTCGCCCTACGGGGGAGTGGATGGAATCGAAAGATTGACACTCTAAGACGGTCGTTTACAAACCTTATATATAGATGGAAAAATTTACTTTTTTTCTCCCTGCGTAAGGACTGTATTTGAGTGTCACCGAGTGGCACTTTGTCGCCATTGAAATAAGGATGCCCTATTATGGAAGCACAATCTGGGAGAGTACTGCTCCGATTTTATCCCGTATACAAAGGTCTGCTTGCTCGTCGATTTGTGTAGCGTCCCGATTTAACACCACCAGATGCTCCCCACGAAAATACCGGAGCAGGCTGCACGCTGGATACACGGTCAGGGATGTCCCGCCGATGAGAAGCACGTCTGCCGCAGCGATGGCACGGACTGCCTGCTCCACTGTCTGTTCCGGCAAGGATTCCTCATAGAGAACCACGTCTGGTTTCACCAGTCCGCCGCAGTGTGGGCAGTGGGGAACGCCCTCCGTCTGCAAAATCCATTCCGCATCGTAGCAGGCGTGACAGCGTTCGCAGTAGTTGCGGTGAACACTGCCGTGCAATTCATAAACCGTTTTACTGCCAGCCATTTGATGCAGCCCGTCAATGTTTTGCGTGACAACGGCGGACAGAATGCCTTTCTGCTCCATTTCAGCAAGTTTTGTGTGGGCAGCGTTGGGCTTTGCGGATAGGCAAATCATCTTGTCCCGATAAAAGCGATAAAATGCCTCGGTGTGCCGAACGAAATACGAGTGGCTGAGAATGGTTTCCGGCGGAACGTCATACTTTTGGTGATACAGTCCATCTTGGCTGCGAAAGTCCGGAATGCCGCTCTCCGTGGACACGCCTGCACCGCCAAAGAATACAAGGCGGTGGGCATGGTTGATGATGGTTTGTAAGGTTGCAAGGTCTGATGTCATTGTGATTCCCTCCTGTTTTTCTCTGCTGCATCTGCGAGAATCTTGACGTAAAATGTCCGGTTGCGAACGCCGTCAAACTCGCAAAAATAAATGCCCTGCCACGTGCCCAGCAGAAGCTTCCCCTGCTCGACAATAATCGTGGCACTGCTGCCCATGGCAGAAGCCTTTGCGTGTGCGGCGGAGTTGCCCTCGGCGTGGCGAAATGCCTTGCGGTCAGGGAATGCCTCTGCATAGGCAAGCAGCAAATCCCGCTGCACGTCTGGGTCAGCGTTTTCATTAATTGTAATACCCGCAGTCGTGTGGGGACAGTACACCACACAAATGCCGCTCTGGACACCGCTTTCTGCCACCGCCCCTTTGACTTGAGCCGTTATCGAAACGAAGCCAGAAACGGGCGTGGTGAGATGGTACGTATAAAGCATGGAACCCCCTCCTTGTCAGTATGCTTTTTTAAATTATAGCACCTTTTTTCGGATTTGAAAAGGATTTTCGAGAAAGAAACAAAAAACCGATAAAGAGCAAATTTTCTTTATCGGTTTCTTTCGATGAGAAGCACATCTGCCGCAGCGATGGCACGGACTGTCTGCTTCACCGTCTGTTCCGGCAAGTGCGGTACTGGCGAAAGCAACAAAAACAAATGGGAAAGATTGTGGAAGATGACAGTTGACTTTTGTTTGTTGCTAAGGTACAAAGCTAACAGACAATCCAAAAGATTCTATCTTGCGTGTGCGGATGGACAAAACTACGCTTGCAAAGCTGGATGCGATTTGCAAAGAGCAGGGCGTAACAAGGTCACAAGTAATCCGTAATTGGATTGTTGAACAGTACCAAGGCAAAAAATAAGGCTGTAAGTGTCCGCCGACCAAACAACCGCACACTTACAACCCAACACAACGCCGAAACGCTGCTAAATCTATGATAGCAGACGAGGCGGGAAAAGTCAAGGGGGAAACATGAAACCAGAATTAGAAGCCCTGTATGAGGGGCTATGCAGGCGAGAGCCGGACTTATTTGAGCCGGAAGCCCTGCACAAACAGTTGGATGCCCACACATCAGCCGTCAGCGACGAGGCTCTGGAAGCCCTGTTGCAGCTGTGTGAGGACTGGCAGAAGCATGCCTTTGCGGTGGGGTTTACGGCTGCTGTCCGACTGTTGACCAAATAACACCGCTTGTCGCCCCCTTATGGGGGTGTGGATTGAAATTGCATATGCCTGGGCAACGGCTGGGAAGAAGTGTCGCCCCTTATGGGGCGTGGATTAAACGAAAGTGTGCAGGGCGTTGCAGGTCGTTTACATACCTTTCTATGTGTGAGAAAAATTACTTTTTTTCTCCGTGTGTTAAGTATGTATTTGACCTTCACCGCCCTGCACATCCCAGTTTTTCGGGCTTTTTTGCACTTTTTGATGTAGGTCGATTGCTGCAAAAAGGGGATGTTATCCGCAGAGCAATTGTTCCCAAGAGGGTTCTGCTCCGGACGCTTGCTGTGCGTAGTAAGATAAGATTGCAGTGGCATCCTGTACTGTTACTAAGCCATCTCCGTCAATATCCGCCGCCGATATGCCAGCATTGTGCGTTACAATCTGGGGATGCAGGCGGAAATCAAGGCCCGCCGCCGTGCTTGCATAATATTGTAATGCCAATCTGGCATCCTCTACGGATATCACATCATCTTGATTGACATCGCCGAGGGTGTATGGGTCATCAAACGTATAAAGAGCAGAATAGCGGTTGTTGATGCCATAGTAGCCGTTTCTGCCGTTTTCCAGCAAGACCGCTTCGGGGAGCCACGCAACGCCCTTTTTCCGGTCTGTCCAGTCAATGTGCTCTGCCCGACTGGAAATCTGCGAGGAATCCAACATCAAATACTGGTCGGTAGTAACATCATAGTCCACCAGTGCAATCCAGTGTCCGGCGATGTTGGCAGAAGCTGTTCCGCCGTTTCGGAGGTGTTCAAGAACGGCTGCTGCCTGTGTTGTCCAGCCTGCAAAGGTCATGTGGCTTTCTTCTGCTGCCTGTGCAACGGCTGGGAAGAAGCCCATTGCTGCTCCGTCTACGCCGGGAATGCGATAGCCGTTGTCTAATGCAAACTGTGCCAGTTTTGCTGGATGTAAGAATGTTCCTGTGCGATAATAGACCGCATTCACAATGGAGAGCAGGCTGCAACCCGCTTGTCCAACAGTATTTCCGGTTTCTGTTCCTCGATTCCAGGGATAATCACACCAGTTGTCTACTTCTGGCAAGTAGGCAAGCCGTTGTTCTTCCGCTCCGCTACCTTCGCTTTGCTGCCAGGCAATTGGGAAGGGAATGGTATCTTCTGCCGAGGCAGAAAGGGAGAACGAAGACCATAGGGACAGCATACAGAGCAGACTGAGCCAAATGGAAAGGGATTTTCTAGAAATTGTTTGAAAAAGCTGCACAATTGTTCCTCCTATTTGGTTGATAAAATACGCAATGTGCCCATTATATCATAAAAGGAGCAAAATGTAAAGCAATTTTTTTAAAAATGTTTGTTGTAATTCCGTCACCCGTTGGGGGAGCAAAAGGTGGAAGTCGTAGGAGGTCATTTACATACCTTTCTATAGAGAGAAAAAAATATACTTTTTTTACTCCGTGTGTTAAGTATGTATTTGACTTCCACCGACCTCCACCTCCCAGTTTTTCGGGCTTTTTTGCCTTTTTTGTGACAGTCGGGTGGCGGTCGGTGGAGGTCATTTGCAAACCTTTCCCAAAAAGCGAAAATTTCTCTCCGGTTTACGGCTGCCGTCCGACTGCTGACCAAATAATCACCGCTTGTCGCCCCCTTATGGGGGTGTGGATTGAAATAGATTGGGTACTTGCTCAATGTCCGCTCGTCGCTTGTCGCCCCTGCGTAAGGGGCGTGGATTGAAAAAAGGTGGAGGTCGGTGAAGGTCATTTGCAAACCTTTCCCAAAAAGCGAAAATTTCTCTCCGGTTTACAGTCCGGCTTTCCATTCCCAGTTTCTGCCGTCCGACTGCTGACCAAATAATCACCGCGTGTCGCCTACGGGGCGTGGATGGAATCGAAAGATATGACACTCTAAGACAGTCGTTTACAAACCTTATATAGAGAGAAATTTTTTACTTTTTTTCTCTCCTGCGTAAAGACTGTATATGAGTGTCATAGAGTGTCATATCCCAGTTTTTTGGGCTTTTTTGCATTTTTTAATGACGGTCGGGTGGAGGTCGCCGGCTTATAGTCCGGCTTCCCACTCCCAATTGTAAAGTTCCAGCCGTTGCAAATCATACGGGGTCAGCTGATAAACGCAGTGATTAATCCAGTTTGCAAAGAGCAAATTTGCACAGCAACCCCAGGTATAGAGGGGCGGTTTGCTGGGGTCGTCGTCGGGGAAATAGTGGGCAGGAACGGCAATCGGCAACCCCTTTTCCTTGTCCCGGAAATATTCTTCTGCCAGCGTCATGCGGTCATACTCCAGATGTCCGGTGATGAAATATTGTCTGCCGTTGGTGTTGGCGACAATGTGCACACCAGCTTGCGGCGATTCGGTCAGGATTGCCAGGTTTGACACTTGTTCAATGTCCGCACGCCGGACTTCTGAGTGGCGGGAATGCGGAGCATAAAAGCAGTCGTCAAATCCTCGCAGCAGCTGCACATTTTTTTGCAGCACCTCGTGTGGAAAGACCCCGAACATTTTTTCCGGCAGGTCATATTTGGGAATCCCGAAGTGGTAGTTCAGCCCTGCCAGAGCTCCCCAGCAGATATGCATGGTGGAAAAGACATGGGTCTTTGTCCATTCCATGATTTGTTGCAGCTCTTCCCAGTAGTCGACATCGGCAAAAGAAAGGTGCTCGACCGGAGCACCTGTGATAATACAGCCGTCATAATATTCGTTCTGGATTTCTGCAAACGTATGATAAAAGGCATCCAGATGCATTTTGTTGGTGTTCTTGCTGACGTGGCTGGAAACCTGTAAAAATTCCACATTGACTTGAATCGGCGTGTTGCTGAGCAGCCGCAGAAACTGGCATTCTGTTTCAATTTTTTTCGGCATCAGATTCAGCAGGAGCACCCGTAAAGGGCGGATGTCCTGATGAGAGGCACGGTCATTATCCATGACAAAGATATTTTCATTTGCCAGCGTCTGAAATGCTGGCAATTCCTTTGGAATACAAATTGGCATAAAATGCAAACTCCTTTCTGGTTCATTTCGGGTGCGTCTGGTTCTCGCACGGCGATTAGAGGTCGCCGCCGATGGCGTTGCGAATGGCACGCAGTTCTTCTGCGGTCAAGTCCCGATAAGTACCCGGCTTCAGCATGCCCAGCTTTAGAGGGCCGATGCTGGTTCTCCGCAGGCGGGCAACTTCCAGCCCCAACGCTTCGCACATCCGGCGAATTTGGCGGTTTCTGCCCTCCTGAATGGTCATCAGCAGTACGACACGGTTTGGTTCTTTGGTTTTCACAACGACGTTTGCCGGCAGGGTCATTTTGCCGTCCAGTTCCACGCCGCTGGAAAGGGCAATCAATTGTTCTTCGGAAATATCCGGCCGAACGGTAACCCGATAGGTCTTGGAAATATGGCGGCTAGGGTGCATGATGTTGTTGGCAAATTCGCCGTCATTCGTCAGCAGCAGGAGTCCTTCGGAGTCCTTGTCCAGTCTGCCGACGGGGTAAACCCGTTCTTCCACGCCGTCCAGTAAGTCCATGACACAGCGGCGGTCGAGTTCATCGGAAGTGGTGGTGACATAGCCTCTTGGCTTGTACAGCATGAGATAACGCTTTACTTTTCTGCGAGGGATGCGAACGGCTTCTCCGTTGACCGTAATGAGGTCGGCACGGGTTGCCTGGTCGCCGAGCTTGACGGGATGTCCGTTCAGCTTGACTTTTCCGGCAGCAATCAATGCTTCCGCCTTGCGGCGGGAGCAGTAGCCGGCATCGGATAATAATTTTTGAATGCGTATTTTTTCCATGTTGAAATCCTCCTGATTGGATGAGATGTAATTTTATAGATTATGAGAACCGCCCTTGCAGTCCGTGTTGCAGCCGCTGCCAAATGGATTTTTGTGGCTGCTCCTCTGGGGTTGCAGGCTGTTCCGGAACGGCGGTCTGTGTGGTCAAGGGCAGCCGGAACAAGCTTTGCCCGTCCCGTTCCGCAACCAGAAAGCCGCCATATTGATTTGCCGGAACAAGGGCAAGTCTATGTTGAAAGCCTCTTGATTATGAAAACCGCACTTGCAGCCAGCGTTGCAGCCGCTGCAAAATGGATTTTTGTGGCGGTTTTGGTGTTGGTGGTTGTTTTGGAACGGCAGTCTGTGTGGTCAATAGCAGCTGGAACAAGATTTGCCCGTCCTGTTCCGCAACCAGAAAGCCGCCATATTGATTTGCCGGAACGGGGGCAAAGAGAAACGGTTTTGTGTGCACCGTAAGGGGCAGGTTTACCGCCTCTTGCAGCGTTCCGTAGGTGATGGAATCGGTTGCCTGTAGCGAAACGGTGTCTGCCGTTCCGCCCACGACGGGAATCGAAATCGTTTCCGGCAGGGCAACGGTCTGCTTGTGCAGCTGTGGGAAAAGGGTGTCATATAATTGCGTGTGGGTTTGCCAGTCGTTCGGGTCGTTCAGCGTCACGCAAATCAAAGTCATGTCATCTCGTTGACAGGCAGACACCAGACAGCGACCGGCTTCATCGGTAAAACCTGTTTTCACGCCAATCACGCCCTCGCACTGTGTCAACAGCTTGTTGGAGTTTTTGAGCCAGCGGTCGTAGGGGGGATTGCCGAACGTAACTTTTGCGGTCGCCTGTCCGCAGATTTCCCGAAAGTCTGGATTTTGCAGGGCAGCCGCTGTTAAAATTGCCATGTCATAGGCAGTGGAATAATGCTGTTCGTCATGTAGCCCTGAGGGCGTGACAAAGTGGGTGTTCTGCATGCCCAGTTGTGCCGCCCGTTCATTCATGAGGTCTGCAAAGGCAGAGAGCGAGCCAGCCAGCTTTACAGCCGTTGCTCCTGCTGCATCGTTGCCGGAAGGCAGCAGCATACCATAACAGAGGGCACGCTTCGTGACAATATCGTCTTTCACCAGCCCCATGGAAGACCCCTCGACCTGAATGGCGTTGTTGTCCACGGGGAACGGGGTGTCTAAGTCGCCGCTCTCCAGACAGAGCAGCGTTGTCATGATTTTGGTGGTGCTTGCCATGGGGAGATGTTCGTCTGCATTTTGGGAGAAGAACACTTCTCGGGTGGTGGCTTCCATGACGATGCAAGCCTTTGCAGAGACGGCAGGCAGTTCCACAGCAGCGGCGGAACATTGCCAGACAGAACCGCAGATAATCGAAACAGTCGAGATAATCGACAACAGAAGACCGAACAGGCGTTTGCACACAGGGCATCTTCCTTTCTTGTGGGTTAAGACAAGATATGAGTGCCGCTGTGATTTTATGCCGCTGCGAACGGGTTATGCTTCCTCGTCCGTGGTTGCGTCGTCAGAAGATTTCCCCGATTTCTTTTTGGACTTCACCAGACCGCTAACTTTGCTGATGACTTCCGGCAGGGTGCGAATGAGATTATTTGCCGTATCGCCGTTTCCCTCGGTCATCTGGAGCAGGCGAACATCTCCGTTCTGTACGACTAAGAAGCCCACGGGCTGAATGGAGATACCAGCCCCCGTTCCGCCGCCGAACAAGTCTTTCGGAACTTTTGCCGGCAGGTCAGAACCGCCAGAGGCAAAGCCATAGGAAACTTTAGAGATAGGAATGATGGTGACATCCGTTCCAACGGTAATCGGGTCGCCAATGATGGTTTCCACATCGACCATGTCCCGAATTTTTTCCATGGTGACATCCATCAGGTTGGGGATGGTGGTTTTAGAGGGTTTGGAATTGGATTCTGGCATGAGAAAAACCTCCTATATGCAAAATTTGCGTGTATGAGAATAGGGTGTGCAAAAAGCAATGGGAATATACGGAAAAGCCGTTCAGGACTGTTCCGAGGGGGCTTGTTTGCGTTCCAGCGTATTCCATAGAAATGAGAAGAGAAAGGCAAAGGCTGCTGCCAGCACGCCAGCAAGCGAAAGCCGAACCGTGCCGCTGAGATAGTAGCGAGTCCGGTTCTGTCCGAAGCAGCAGCGAACATCTATTCCGTCATAGGCAACGGAACAGACCGTTCCCAGCACTGCCAGACAGGGATAGAGTGCGGTATTCAACTTGGCGTATTCTGCCGCACATTCTGCCGCATCCCAGTTGCCAACGCCAATATAAATAGAAACGTGTCGGAAACGAATGCGTTTGGTGAGGCAGCGAAGCCCTTTGCAGATACTTGAGCAGGCATCATGCAGCAAGTCGAACCATTCGGAAAGACTGCGGCGTTCTGTATCGGTCTGTTTCTGTTTCTTTTTCTTGGAAGAGGATGTTTGTTTTTTGGTTCGTTTCTTTTTGTGCTTGGTGGAGCGTTTGGCAGTGGATTGTTTGCGGTCGGAGCGATAAAGGGGAATTCCCAGAAAAGAAAGCCGAATCACCGGCGGAGCGTTGTCCTGTAACGTCAGGTGCAGCACAGCAGGTGTAAACAGCAATCCTGCAAGCAGGAGAAGAATCCCTCCTGCAATCAACCATCCAGTCATCGGGCATGCTCCTTTCTGTGCAAGGCTCAGTCGGTCTGTTCGGGAACGGGGATTTCCGGCAGCGGTGGCAGGTCGTCCAGCGAGGACAGCCCGAAACACCGCAGGAATGCGGGCGTGGTGCGGTAGGCAATGGGCTTGCCGGGCAAGTCTAGCCGTTCGCCCTCTTCGAGCAGCCCTCGTTCCACCAGCGTGTTGACGAGGGTACTGCTATCAATGCCTCGTACATGGGCAATGAACCGTTTGGTGACGGGTTGGTGATAGGCGGCAATCGTGAGCACTTCCAATGCGGCTGGTGTGAGGGGCAAGGTGCGTTTCTGTTCCAACGCTGCTTGAATATACGGAGCATAGCGTTCTACGGTACAGAGCTGAGCGGTTTTCTCCAGCAGGAGCACTTGCAGAGCGTGACCGGATTTCTGATAAGCAGTGTTCAAGTCGTTCAGCAGCTGGGGCAGTTCCCGTTCGGGAATGCCGCTTGCCGCCGTCAGACGGGAAAGGGGAATGGGGTCGCCGCTGGCAAATAAAATGGCTTCTAAAATCGCACAAGCCGGTGCAAGCATGAGAAAAGCCTCCTATCTGAAAATTTTAAATCAGGATTTCTTGTGGTGCGGTATCCGCAGCCGCCGCTTTGCGGGAGATGCGATAGAGGGATGTTCCATCCGTAGAAATGCCGATTCTGCCGTGTTTCGTCAGCTCCAGCACCGCCAGAAAGACGGCGACTCGTGCGGAGCGGTCAGAGATGTCATCATAGAGCGTGACAAGAGAAACCGTTTCCGCATGGGAAACCTTTCGCATCAGCCAGACGATTTTTGAAAAGACCGAAACGGTTTTCGGGCTGACCACTCGCTGTAATTTCTCCTGCATAGCAGCTTTGGAGGGCGGCAGCTGTTTCTTCCCGATGGAGAGAAAGCTGCTGCGGAGCACCTCTGCCGGATAGGTACGCAAATAGGTTTTTTGCGGTTCGGGCAGCGGCATGGGCTGCCGGCAGAACGGTTGCTGTTCTTTGTACCGTCCGGCAAGAATCGCTGCTGCCTGCTTACAGCGTGCATAGAGCAGCAAGGATTCCTGCAAGTCCTCTTTGTCCGCCTGTGCCTCCTGCGGCTTTGGCAGCAGAGCAGCCGTTTTCAAGTAGATGAGCCGGGCAGCCATTTCAAGGAATGCTCCGGCAAGTTCCAAATCCTGTTCCTGACAGTCTGCCAGATAGTTCAGGTATTGTTCCAGCAGCTGCGAAATGGCAATGTCATAGATGTTCAGCTTGTGCTTTGCAATCAGTGTCAAGAGCACGTCCATAGGGGTTGCAACCCCGTTGATTTCAAAAGAAAGTTGCTGCATCGTCTGTCATTAACCTGTCAGTCCGCTGACCATCAGGGGTACCCAGTTCGTCAGGAACGTGAAGCCCTTGAAAATCAGCTGCTGTAAGTAGGAAAGCGGTGTGTCCAGAAAATCAGAGAAGATCAGAATCAGGAACACAAATGAAATCACCTGCCGATGCTGCTGTACCCAGTAGATGGCTTTATACGGCAAGAATCCCAGCAGGATGTTTGAGCCGTCCAGCGGCGGAATCGGAATCAGGTTAAAGACTGCCAGCCCGATGTTCACGAGGATAAAGAAATAGAGAATACTGTAAATAATCGAGAGGGTGTTGTACATCGCCTCTGAGGAAATTGGAATGCTCTCTAAAATCCGGAACGGAATCATCATGACAAAGGCAATCAGCAGGTTGGAAGCAGGCCCAGCCAAAGATGTCCAGATGACACCAGTGCGAGGATTTCGCATACGGTTCGGATTGATGGGAACGGGCTTTGCCCAGCCGAACCCCGTCAACAACAGCAAGATTGCCCCGAAAGGGTCAACGTGGGAAAAGGGGTTCAGGGTCAGTCTGCCCTTCGAGTCTGCGGTATCATCGCCGCAAAGACGGGCGACCCAGGCGTGTGCAAATTCATGCAACGGCAAAACCAGCAGAATGATGATGACCCGGGCGATGAGCATCATGAGAATCTGCTGTTTGCTCATGGAGAGTAAGTTCATAACATGGTTCACCTCTTATTTTTAGTATTCTTTTTATTATACCGGATTTTCCTTATTTTTTCAAGTGAAAAATGCAGATTTCCGATGTTCAAAAAAAATTTTCAAAAAATGAAAAAAAGGGCTTGCATTTTTTGTTGCAATATGATATAATAGAGTCCGTTAGTTTGTTTAAGGAGGTGCAGTAGAATATGGCAAAATGCGAATTTTGCGGTAAGGGTGTTACATTCGGTATCAAGGTGTCTCACTCTCACAGACGCTCCAACAGAACATGGAAGCCCAATGTAAAGCGAGTAAAGGCAGTTGTGAAGGGTACTCCCTGCCACGTATATGTTTGCTCCAGATGCCTCCGTTCCGGAAAAGTAGAACGTGTGTAAGGTATAAAACATCGCTTTCTTGTATGTATGCGAAAAAGATTCGGGAGTTTTCGGATGACAGATTGCTGTCAGAGGAACTTCCGATTTTTTTTAAAATGAAAAGATGAATAATCTTTGCGGAAAATCGGAATTTTTGTAGAATCTCTGGAGAAAGTTACAAATTGCACGCCTTGGATGTAAAAAATTTTTTCGGAAATCCTGTGGAAATTGCCGGAAAAATCGGCGGTTTTTTCATGAGATTCCGGTTTGCATAAAATTTTTTTTGATTTTCACTTGCAATTTTGTGCATAATGTGCTATACTGAATCTATCCATTTCGGGTGAATAATAAAATGAGGTGAACGAAATTGGCAAAATTAAAGAAACCAACTGTTAAGAATCCACAGCTCGTGGAAGCTTTGGCAGAACTTAAAGAACACAACACACAGGGAGCTGCTAAGAATCTGATGGAAACCCTGAAGGGTGCACAGCTGATCGCACCGGTTATTATTGATAATATGCCGGAAGATCTGGACTTGAGCGACGGCAAACAGTTCCAGACCAATGCAAAGTTTACAATGCTGCAGCAAAAGGACGGCAGCCGGTATTTTCCGGCATTTACCGACTGGCTGGAAGTGTTGAAGTGGAGAAATGACCCGGAAATCAATACCGTTGTCATGACCGTAGAACAGTATGCAAACCTGATGCAGCGTTCCGGCGAAGCTTCTGGTATCGTCATCAATCCGAGCGAACAGGGTTACCTGATTGACCGTCCGCATCTGGCACAGCTGACCGGTCTTACCCTGCCGCCGGCAGCTTCGGAATACCGCAACGAACCGTTGCCAGAACCGACGCTGAATCCGAAGGTTGCTTTTGCAGATGCTTCTACTTTGTCGAACCCGCAGCTGGTTGGTGCAATTGCAGCATTCCGCAAGAAAAGCACACAGGAAACTGAACTGCCAATGATCGATGCGCTGTTCCGGTCGCAGGTCATTGCTCCGGTACAGCTGATTAACGCCGAGCAGGATTTGAACATGGAAGACGGCGAAAAGCACCAGACACAGATTAAGTTCGTAATGGTACAGAACAACGACAAGAAGTTCTTCCCGGCATTTACCGACATGGAAGAACTGAATCGCTGGAAGAATCCGCCGGAATACAGAACCATGATTATCCCGTTCCTGCAGTATGCAGCAATGTTCCAGCAGAACGGCGATGCAGAAGGCATTGTAGTAAACCCGTTCCGGGAAGGCGAATCCGTTGCTATGCCGAAGGCAAATGTCATCGACCTGGCAAAGCGGTTTGTCCATTATCAGCGGCAGCAGCAGCAAAATCGGGTACAGTTGTTTGACCTGAAGGACAAGCCAATCGACCTGATGAAGGAACTCTCCGCACACTTTGAAGAAGTGCCGGAAGTACATGCTGCTTATATGACTGGTATGCGGGTTGGCAACAAGGAAAGCGTGATGCTGGTTCTGGATTGCGACCAGGTAGAAGATACCAAGAGCCTGTTCCAGCCGGCTGCACAGATTGTAAACCGCCACACCAACGGAAACCCGCCGGGAATTATCACGACACAGCACGACATGAGCAAGAGCATTCTGGAGAGAACAAAACCGTTCTATCAGGAATAAGAAAAAAGAAAACGAAATTTTCTCCGCTGTGGACAAGAAATCTCTGTTCACAGCGGTTTCTTTTTATGAAATCCAAAAAATAAAAATAAAAAATAGAAACAACAAGGAAGCGGAATGATGGGAAAACAGAATCGGATACGCATTGGAAAAAGAACGATTGCGATTTTATTAGCAGGTGTTTTGTGCCTGCTCAGTGGGGTTGTGATTTGGTATCAGAATTATTATGATATTCCAGCCCTGACGATGGCGGATTTGGCACAGCTGGATTTGAGCCAAGCAAAAAAGTTGATGATTGTCGCCCATCCGGACGATGAAACGCTTTGGGGCGGAGCACATCTGTTAGAGGGCGATTATTTAATTGTCTGCCTGACACATGGCGGCGATGCAGTACGGTCGGCGGAACTGCGTTCGATTGCAGAAGCAACCGGAAATGCCTGCTTAATTTTGCAGTATCCTGACAAGACCTTTGGGCGGCGGGATGACTGGAGCAACGTGGAAGAACAAATCGAACAGGACATCACATTGATTTTAGAGGATAAGCCGTGGGAATCCGTTGTCACGCACAACAAAGCTGGCGAGTATGGGCACATTCATCACAAGATGACACATGAACTCGTGACGGAGGCGTACCAACACGAACAATTGCAAATGCCGCTCTATTGTTTCGGGACGTATTACAGTGCGAAACGGCTACCGGAATTTGAAGCACAGCTGCCGAGAATTTCCGAGGAGGACTTGCAAAAGAAAGAAGCCTTGTTACAAAATTACAAGTCGCAGGAACGAGTTGTGGAACATCTATCGCATATGAACCCCTATGAAAATTGGACGCTATATGACCCAGCAGAAGAGGCAGAATCGTGACCATCGCCGCAGGCGAACTGCGGTCGAGCTGGCTCAGCTCGGCGGAGGGGAATTGTTAAGTGGGACAAGCTGTCCCCCTTAACAGACGTATTGATTAGATTGCATTGAAATCTAAGAGAGAATCGAAATAAAACCGCAATTGCCTTTTAAAATAAGATGGCTGTAATCAGACATAAGGTTTCAGGGGCAATTGCGGTTTCCTAGGCAAGCTGGGGATGTGCCCCAGCCTTGCCGAATCTGATACAATGCGTTTTCCAAGAATCAAGAATAATTTTACAGCAATTTTCAGCAGATTCCCGTCTGATTTTCACACGAATCTGCAAGGATATACTTATCTATCAGTATCATTCAACAAATAAAAGAAAGAAGGGAGTTTCTACATGGAAACCTTGTTACAAGTGCAGGAAATCTGTAAATATTACCGAATGGGCGAAGTACAAATTACTGCCGTAGACCACGTTTCTTTTTCCGTGAAAAAGGGAGAATTTGTCGTCATTGTCGGAGCATCGGGTGCAGGAAAGACCACCGTCTTGAACCTGCTGGGCGGAATGGATACCTGTGACAGCGGTTCGATTCTGGTCGATGGAACAGACATCACAAAACTGCGAAAACGAAAGCTCGCTGCCTATCGCCGTTTCGACATCGGCTTTGTGTTTCAGTTCTATAACCTGATTCCCAACCTGACCGCTGTGGAAAATGTCGAACTCGCAGGGCATATCAGCCGAGATGCAATGCCAGCAGCAGAAGCCCTGCAATATGTGGGACTAGGCGACCGTCTGCGGCATTTTCCAGCACAGCTTTCCGGTGGGGAACAGCAACGGGTTTCCATTGCCCGTGCACTTGCAAAGCGTCCAAAGCTGCTGCTCTGCGATGAACCGACCGGAGCACTGGACTATGAAACCGGAAAATCCGTCTTGAAGTTGTTGCAGGATACCTGTCGGGATACGCAAATGACCGTGTTGCTGATTACGCATAATCAGGCAATCACCCCGATGGCTGACCGTGTGATTACGATGAAAAATGGAAAGATTGCAGCGATGCAGCAAAACGCAGAGCCGGTTCCGGTATCTGAGATTGCGTGGTGATGGCGATGGCTGGATTATTAGGAAAAGAATTGTGCCGTACCGTGCGGCATACGTTCGGACAATTTACGGCGATTGCAGCGATTGTTGCCTTGGGCTGCGGATTTTTTGCCGGTATTCAGGCAACGACCCCCGATATGAACGAGATGGCAGACCAGCACTATCGGGAAACCAACCTCATGGATTTGCAGATTCGTTCTACCATTGGATTGGATGAGCAGGAAGTACAGGCGGTGGAACAGCTGCCGGATGTGAAAACGGTTTCGGCTGGGTATCAGGTGCAGTGTTATCTGCCACAGGATGTGCATAGCTATTCGATGAGCGTCTCTTCCATGAACATGGAGCAGGCAGCCGATGGGGCAGGCATCAACCTGCCCACGCTGACCGCCGGAACGTATCCCTCTATTTCCACAGAATGCCTGATGGATGCCAACTTTGCGAAACGCAGAGGGTATCAGGTCGGTGATACGATTACCTTACAGGCAGCAGAGGACACCACGCTTTCCGACTATTTGCAGGAAGATACATTCACCATTTCCGGCTTGACCAACTGGAGCATGTATGTCAGCTTTGAACGGGGAACGGCTCAAATTGGAACAGGGGCATTGGATGGCTATTTGCTGGTCGATGATTCTGCTTTTTCCATGGATGTCTACACGAATCTATATGTTACCCTAGATAGCACAGCAGACTTGGCAGCCCAGAGCGATGCCTATACAACCGCTGCAAACGATGCGAAAGCTGTTATGGAGCGAGAGGGAACAGCAATTCTGAAGCAGCGAGTCGAACGGGAAACTGCAGATGCACAGGAACAGTTGACGGAAGCCCGTTCCAACTTGGAAACGCAGCAGGCAGAATATGCAAAGAATTTTGCACAGTTGGCGGATGCCTACGGAACAGAGGCAGCCAGTCAACAGTTATCCGATGCAGAACAGCAGCTGAACGATGCAGAAAAACAGATTCAAGAGCAACAGACTGCCTTAGACGACTTTGCAGACAATGCGAAATGGTATGTACAGACCCGAGAGGACAATGTTGGCTATACGGCATTCTGGGAGAATACCGAACGGGTGCAGAACGTCGTAGCGGTCTTTCCGGTGTTCTTTATTCTGATTGCAGCGTTGGTCTGCCTGACCACGATGACCCGTATGGTACGGGAACAGCGTGTGGAGATGGGTACGAAAAAAGCGTTGGGTTATGGAGCATTTCCGATTATGGCGAAGTTTCTGCTGTACGCCGGAATTGCCACCCTGATAGGAGGAATAACAGGGTTGCTGATCGGCTTTCAGGTGTTCCCACGGATTATCTGCAATGCCTATGCAACGATGTATTACTTGCAGGACATTCCGTGTCCGTTCCGTTGGAAATCGGCATTGGTTTGTCTGGGCGTTGGATTGCTTTGCACCTGTCTGTCCAGTGCAATTGCCTGCCGGAATGCCCTGCGGGAACAGCCTGCACAGCTAATGCGACCGAAGCCGCCGAAATCCGGCAAACGGATTTTACTGGAGCGAATCCCGTGGTTGTGGAATCGCATTGGCTTTATGGGAAAGCTGACGTTGCGGAATGTCTTTCGGTATAAAAGCCGATTCTGGATGACAGCGGTTGGTGTTGGCGGTTGTACAGCTTTGATTTTAGCCGGCTTTGGACTGCGGTATGACATCACCAGCATTGCAGATTTGCAGTATAGCGAAATCATGCAATATGATTTGCTGGCAGTTTATAGCGACGATGCCGAGCAGACCCGAACAGAAGCCCTTTCCAGCTGGGAGGAGAATCCGCATACCATGTTGCTGCAATGTTCGGAGCAGGTAGGGGAGTATGATGTCACGTTGATGGTGACCGCAGAGCCGGAACAGCTTGGAAACTTTATTACCATGCGAAGCCGTTCTGACCATACGCCGTATACCTTGGATGACAGTGGAGTGATTCTGACGGAAAAGCTAGCGAAGCTGTTAAAAGTATCGGCTGGCGATACACTGCAATTAAAAGATGCGAAGAAACCAGTCCGCATTGCAGCGGTAACGGAGAACTATGCATATCATTACATCTACATGACCGAAAACACCTATCAAAGTCTGTATGATACGGAGCGAGCACCGAATACCATGCTGGTACAGCTGAACAATCTGGACACCGCAGACGAACACGCAACGGCACTCATGCAGCAGGACGGTATGTTGACTGTGCAATCTCTGCACCGCAGTGGAAATGTATTTTCGGATTTGATTGACAGTATGAATTTGATTGTCATCGTGCTGATTGTCTGTGCAGGAGCGTTGGCAGTGGTTGTTCTTTATAACCTCTCGAATATCAACATTACAGAGCGAATGCGAGAGCTGGCAACGGTGAAAGTACTGGGCTTTTACGATGGCGAGAGTGCCGCCTATATCTATCGGGAAAACTTTTTCTCTATGACCGTTGGCATTCTGTTTGGATTGGTCGGTGGTGTATTCCTGACAAGATTTGTCGTTTCGATGGCGGAAGTAGATGTTGTCATGTTTGCCCGAACGATTCCGCCGTATGCATTTGTCTTTGCAGCAGGGTTGACAGTGTTGTTCACGCTACTGGTAAACTTGATTCTTTATCCAAAAATCAACCGAATTGACATGGCATCCGCCTTGAAAGCAATTGAATAAACAGAAATCCCTGCGGTATGGATTGCATACCACAGGGATTTTTTCATCTTAACAAGTGGATTCTTTAAAAGGCAGCCGTGGAAGCAGATTCTGTGTGCGGTGTTGCAGAGAACAGCAGCACTTTTCGAGGGTTTGCCTTTTCGATTTGGAATTGATAACCGTGCAGCAGCAGCGTTTCTCCAGTATGCGGAATCCGTCCAAGCTGTTCCACAATCCATCCGCCGGCAGTGGTAGCATCCGTTTCCGGCAGCTGCATCCGAAGCGTTTCTTCCATTCGTTCCAGTTCGCAGTTACCAGCAATGCGATAGATGCCGTTTTCCTCCTGCAATTCAGAGGCATCTGCTGCCTCGTCCAGCGAACCGACCAGCCGTTCCATCAGGTCGAGCATCGTTAAAACGCCGTCTGTACCGCCAAATTCATCCAGTACAATGGCGTAACTCTGTCCTGCTTTTCGCATGCTGTGAAAGACGTCGTTCGCCTTTGCGGTGGAGGGAATAAAGAAAGCCGGAACAACCGCTGTTTTCATGACACATTCTTTGGTCTGTTCGGCAACGGCAAACAGTTTTCGGGTATCCAATACGCCAAGGATGTCGTCGGTATGCTCGCCACAGATGGGGTAATAGCGGTGTGGGGTTTGTCGAATGGTCTGCTTCCAGCTGTCCAGCGAGTCCCGTTCCCAGAGAAGCTGTAATTCTGTCCGGTGGGTCATGATTTCTTCCGCTGTCCAGTCGTTAAAGGCAAAGACGTTTTGAATCATCTCGTTTTCTTCTGCCGCAATCACGCCTTTTTCGCTGCCGGCATCTGCCATCATCCGAATATCTTCCTCGCTGATATCCTCTTCTTCTGCGTTTGGGTCAATGCGGAACAGCCGCAACACGCCATTGGTGGCAGCTGTCAGCAGCCAAACCAGCGGCGAGCAGAGTTTTGCCAGTACCTGAATCATACCGGAGATGCCCAACGCAATGGATTCTGCCTTTCGCATGGCAATTCGTTTCGGGACAAGTTCGCCGAAAACAAGCGTCAGGAAGGAAAGCAAAATGGTAATCAAGACAACGGAAATGGTTTGCAAGGTTGCCTGCGGAATGGCAATGCCCCAGCTCACCAATAGCTGTACCAGTGCTTCTGAGAAGTGGTCAGCGGCAAAGGCACTGCCCAAAAAGCCGGAAAGCGTAATGGCAACCTGAATGGTTGCAAGAAATTGTGCCGGACGATTCTGCAAGGCTTGCAGACGTTTTGCCGGCTTGTTGCCCTGTTCTGCCAGCTTGTCAATGCGAGTTTCGTTGCTGGAAATGACGGCGATTTCTGCACAGGCAAAAATGGCATTCAAGGCGATTAAAATCAATTGTAAAAGAATTTGTCCAATCATATGGATTTCATTCACTCCTGTTCTTCTGTAAAAATTTTTTGTATCAAGCTTGCATGATGGGGAGCGAAAGACCGCTACCGCAGCACATGCAGGAACAGAAAAAACAGGCGTTTTTGCAGTGGTGCAGGATTCGCATCACTGTCTGGGTCGTCCATGAAACAGCCTCCTTTTTTTGGTTGAAAGATGGGACGAATGATTTTTTAAAAGACAGTATAACAAATTTGATGCCGTTTGTCAATCCTATGCGAAAAAAATATTTTTATGAATGGAAAAATGACATGGCAGAACAGGGGCTTTCTGAATTCTTTGTGAAAACGGTTGCATTTCCGATAAAATTGTGTTATAATTGCATTCATAGAAGACAGGTTTTTCTACCACACTTCATTTTTACTGTGCATTTTATGCAGAAATGCCACGGAATCCAACAGGAGGCATACGATTATGAAAATACAAGAATCCGCTGAAAACTATCTGGAAACCATTTTGATTTTACAACAGAGAATTGGTGAAGTGCGTTCGATTGATGTTGTCAATGAACTCTCTTATTCAAAGCCGAGCGTCAGCATTGCCATGAAAAACCTGCGGAATGCGGGATTGGTGACGATGGATGAATCGGGATACCTGCACCTGACTGCAGCGGGCAGAAAAATTGCAGAAACCATGTATGAACGACATACCCTGCTTTCCGACTGGCTGATTTACTTGGGCGTTGACCCACAGAAAGCGGTAGAAGATGCGTGCAGAATGGAACATATTTTGAGTGCAGAATCGTTCCATGCGATTAAACAGCATGTATTAGCAAATCAGGAACAGACCGAAAACGGCCGCCATGCGTGATTGTATGGCGGCTTTGTGTCAAAAAGGAGCATTTTATGAACATCCTGCACATGAGTGACCTGCATTTAGGGCGGCGGTTTTATAACCTTTCTTTTCTGCCGATACAGCAGGCGTTATTACAAGAAGTCCTGCAAATCATAGACGACCAGCAGGTGACCGTGTTATTATTATGCGGTGATATTTATGACAAACCCGTGCCGCCGGCGGATGCGGTACAGCTGCTGGACTGGTTTTTGACCCAACTGGCAGCACGAAGCGTACACGTTTGCATGATTAGCGGCAACCATGATTCTCCGGAGCGGCTGCAATTCGGCAGCGACTTGCTGCAAAAGAATCAAATCCACATTTCCGGAACATTTTCCGGAAAAATGGAAACGGTTTCACTTTCCGATGCATACGGCACGCTGACGATTTCCATGCTGCCCTATGTCAAGCTGGCACAGCTATCCGTTCAGTTCCCGGAACAGTCCTTTGCAACGCTGGACGATGGCATCCGTGCCGTTTTGGAGCAGATCCCTCCAGACCCAAACCACCGCAATTTATTATTGTATCATGGCTTTGTCCTGCACAATGGAGCAGCACCGGAAGAATCCGATTCAGAAACGCAGCTGGGCGGATTGCAGCTGGTTTCTGACACGCTCTTTGATGCCTATGATTATGTAGCGTTGGGGCACATTCACAAGCCGCAGTGGGTACGGCATGACCGCATTCGTTACAGTGGTTCTCTGATGAAGTATTCGTTTTCCGAGTGCTTGCAGCAGAAATCTGTGACACTGCTGAAGTGGAATGAAAAAGACAACTGTACCATCACGACCATTCCACTGCATCCAAAACAGGAGATGCGGATTTTGCGTGGAACACTGGAACAGCTTTTGGAACATGCAACGCCGTCCGAAGATTTCATTCGGGCAGAGTTGACCGACTTGGAATTGATTCCCAATGCCATCGAAAAGCTGCGGGTCGTTTATCCAAACACGCTGGAGTTGAGTTATGTAGAACGGGAACGCCTCCGGCAGCCAGCAGCTGCAACCGAAGCGGTTCACGTAGAAGAACAATCGCTGCTGGATTTGGTGACGGAATTTTATGAGAACGTGTATCATTATCCGCTGCGAGAACATCCGGAAGAATTGGCACTGATGACAGAACTGGTAGAGGAGGAACAGGAAAGCGAATGAAACCATTGCATTTAGAATTATATGGATTTGGAGCATTTGCAGAACCGTGCAAAATCTCCTTTACAGACTGGCAGAATGGCGAAGTCTTTTTGATTACCGGAGAAACGGGAGCTGGAAAGACAACCATTTTCGATGCGATTTGTTTCGCTCTGTATGGAACGGCGAGCGGCTCAGAACGGGAATCCCGACAGTTCCGCAGTCAATATTTGACCGACAGTACCGCAGAAACGAAAGTTCGCCTGGAATTTCTGGACAACGGGAAACGGTATCTGGTAGAGCGAAACCCAGCTTATGAACGGCAGAAACAACGTGGAATTGGAACAGTGGAACAAAAGGCAAATGCAACGCTGTATGAGCTGCTGCCGAACGGAGAAAAGACTTGCATTTGCAGTGGCTTTAAAACGGTCACCTGTGAAATTACCGAACGAATCGGCATGGAAAGCACACAGTTTCAACAGATTGTGATGATTGCACAGGGGGAATTCCGGCGGTTTCTGCTCTCCAATTCGATTGAAAAGGGGCAGATTCTCAGCAAACTGTTTCACACGGAATCCTGTGGGCGGATTCGTGACCGTTTGAAGCAGCGATATGATGCCAAAACACAGGAAATTTCCATGCAAACCATTTCCATTGCAGCAAAGCTGAAAACGGTTGCCCCACACGAAGCAACCCGGAAACAGCAGTATCAGGAATTACTTGCAGAAGAAAAAACGGTTGCCACCAGTCCGATTTGCTGTCAGCTTTTAGAGGAGGACTGTCGGGAACGGCTGGAGCAGCTGCCCTTACTGGAGAAAGAACAGGAGCGATTCCAGCAGAGCGTAGACCAGTTGGTGCAACAGATGGAGCAGGGCAGGCGACATAATCAGAACTGTTTCCGGTTGGAACAGCAGCAGAAAGAATTGCAGCAACTGCAACAACGGCAGACTGTTGCAGCGGAGTTATTGGAACGGGCGGAAATCAATGCCGTACAGATTCCCGAATGGCAGGATGCAGCGGCACAGCTGGAACGGAGCGTGCCGGAATATCAGCATTTGGCAGACCTGCAAAAGGAATTGTTGACCTTACGGAAGCAGAGCCAGCAACTCCAGCAGGAGCAGGCTCAGAAAAAGGCAACGCTCGAACAGACCCAGCAAGCTTGTGCAATGCTGCAAAAAGAAGTAGAAGAGCATATAGCCTGTGCAGCGGAACTGGAGAGCACCAAGACAAAAATGGTGCAGAAACAGCAGGCGTTGCAGGTTTTGCAGCAGTTGCAGCAGCAGTTTGCAGCGGTTCGGCAGGCGGAGGCAGATTGTGCCGTATTGGAACAGCAGGCACAGCAAGCCCACCAGCAGTATTATCAGGTAGAGAAGCCGAAATACGATGCGATGGAACAGCAGTTCTTTCAGAGCATGGCAGGCAACCTTGCAGCACAGTTGCAAGCAGGGGCAGCGTGTCCGGTTTGCGGCTCTCTGGAGCATCCGCATCCGGCAGAGCAGACACAGCAGACCGTTTCGGAACAGCAATTTCAGCGTGCCAGAAAACAGCAGGAAGCTGCTTTGCAGGCGATGCAGAGCCAGAAGAGCCAGCTAGAGAAACAGCAGGCAGTTTGTGCACAGCTGCAAACGCAGAAACAGCAGTTGTTGCAGCAGCATAAATTGAGTGAACAGACCACGGCAGAAACATTGGAAGCAATGCTGAAAAAAATCCGTTCGGGAATTTCTGCATTGACGAACCAGCAAAAACAGTTGCAAGAGCAGTTACAGCAGCGGACAGAACAGCAGGCAGCCTTGAAACGCAAACAAGAGGCATTGCCGATTCTGCAAAACGCTGTGACAGCACAGGAGCAGGCGGTACAAGCATTATTGCAGAAAATTACTGGCAAACGTACCGAGTGCGATTATGTTCAGAACAGCTTGCAATATGGAACATTGCCGGAAGCACAGCAACAGTTGCTTTGTTTCCGGCAGAAAATCGAACAGGCACAGCTGCAACAGAAACGTGCACAGACACAGGTACAAGAGTTGGAAAAGCAACTGGCAGCTTGTCAGGATGCGTGCAGCCGACTGGAAGCAGAAATTGCAGGGAAGCCGTTGTATGATACGGCAGGGGCAGAACAGACCTTGCTAGAATTCCGCCGGCAGTTGTCGCAGAAACAGCGAGAAATTGCCATGCAGAAGGCAGACTTGCAGCAGGTACAGGAAACGGTAGCAGCTGTTCGACTGTCCCTGAAAACGCTGGAGCAGGCTTCCCAGACGTGGATGACGTACAAAGAACTATATAGCATGATGAATGGAACGAATACCGAGCACGGCGGAGAACGGATTTCGCTGGAACGGTATGTGCAGGCGTATTATTTCACACGCATTTTGGAGCATGCCAACCAGAAGTTAGACCAGCTTTCCAATGGTCGCTATCAGCTGATTCGCCGAAAAGAGGAAGACCGAAAGAATATTTCCTCCGGTTTGAATCTGAACGTGCTGGATCAGTACACCGGAACAGAACGAGATGTGAAAACGCTGTCTGGTGGGGAAACATTTTTGGCATCGCTGTCGCTGGCGTTGGGGCTTTCCGAGGCGGTGCAGCAGCAGAGTGGCTGCGTGCAAATCAATGCGATGTTCATTGATGAGGGTTTCGGTTCTTTAGATGAAATGGCGTTGGAGAATGCGATACAGCTGTTGCAGCAGCTTTCCGGTCATGATTGCATGGTGGGAATTATTTCTCATGTGTCCGCATTGGCGGAGCGATTCGATGCACAGATTCGAGTAGAGAAAACGCCCTGCGGCAGTCGTGCCGTCTGCGTTGGCAAAAAATAAACATCAAGCGGTATGGGTGAAAACTGTACCGCTTTGCTTTTCGTGGATGTAGCAGCTTCCCGGATAGGTTTGACGCTGGCGGAGCGATTCGATGCACAGATTCGGGTAGAGAAAACGCCATGTGGCAGCCGTGCTGTCTGCGTTGGCAAAAAATAAACATCAAGCGGTATGGGTGAAAACTGTACCGCTTTGTTTTTCGTGGATGTAGTAGCTTTCCAAATAGGCTTGACGCTGGCGGAGCGATTCGAGTAGAGAAAACGCCCTGCGGCAGCCGTGCTGTTTGCGTTGGCAAAAAAATAAACATCAAGCGGTATGGGTGGAAGCCCTGCCGCTTTTGTTTTGCGTGAGATGTAGCAGTTTTCCGGATAGGCTTGCACTTGCACTGATGAAAATCTTTCACATTTTGTACCACAAATCGAGTAGAGAAAATCATGCATTGTGTTGGCAAGAAAGAAATCATAGATAGATGCTTTCCGTGTCGCAGCCGTTTCATTATACATAAAACTTGCTTGCACGGTGGAGATTCCAGCCCGTTTCAATAAGAGAAAACAAAACAAGCGATATGGAGAAAAGACCATACCGCTTGTTTTTTATGCTACTATATTTGTAGGGAAGTATTCTCGTAAACAGAGCAATCGGGGAGGAAAAACGAAAAATGGAGAACAAAAAAAGCCCTACTCGGACTTTTTTCATTCTCCATAGAGAAACGATTCTGGAGGCGCCACCCAGATTTGAACTGGGGATCAAGGTGTTGCAGACCTTTGCCTTACCACTTGGCTATAGCGCCGATTGGAGCGGATTACGAGGCTCGAACTCGCTACCTCCACCTTGGCAAGGTGGCGCTCTACCAGATGAGCTAAATCCGCAATGGCGATCTGGATGGGATTCGAACCCACGACCTCTGCCGTGACAGGGCAGCGTTCTAACCAACTGAACTACCAGACCAATTTGGTGGGAGCTACAGGGCTCGAACCTGTGACCCTCTGCTTGTAAGGCAGATGCTCTCCCAGCTGAGCTAAGCTCCCATCATTCTATCCTCTCCGGAACTTTTGTTTTTCAACCGCTCCGTGACGACATGTATTATTATACACCATCTCATTCGATTTGTCAACCCCTTTTTTCAATTTTTTCAAAAAAATTTTTTTGGTAGAAAAACAGCGAAATTTCGGGACTTTTTCTATTTTTCAGTGACTTTTTCAAAAAAACTGCAAAAAAATTTTTTTGCGTTGCATCTGAAAAATCAGCAAGAAACACTGGAAATCATTTCAACTTTGCAGAAAAGCAGCGGCAAGATTTACAGAAAATTAACAACTTGAATGGTTCATTTCTGCCTGATGAAACGCACAGAGCAGCTGTGCCAATTGTTTTTGAATTTGAATTGGTTTTTCCGCCACCTGATAATATTGCTGCATGACCGTGCGAACGCCTTGTGCAACTCGCAGCATGCCCGTATAGGCTTTCATATTGTTTTGCAGCAGGGCAGCCGTCAGCTGCATTTGTACCATTTGTGCTTGCAGGGCATGTTCCGGATAGCAGTCTTGCAGGGAACAGGTGTCACATTCCGGAAACTGTTCGCCGAACAAGCTGCCCTGTAAAATATAAGCCTGCTTTCGCTCCGGCAGGAGCAATTGCACAGGCAATTCTAATTGCAGGGGATGGGTGCAGAGAATGGCATGATAGCCCTTTTGGATGGCTTCCATGGAAAGCTGCTCCAAGAAACTGCTTCCGGCAGCATACCAAGGGTCTAATAGAACGGTCGTGTTCCAGTCTGCGGGCAGGGGCTGCATGAGAACGCCTTCCGGTGTGCAGCCTTGCAGCTGCCGTAGTTCCAGCGTGCCGTGTTCGACAGCATGACGGGGAAGGGGATGTTTGGGGAGCTGTTCCGGTGACACTGCCGCTTCTGTCAGGGAACAGAAATGAGCGAACGCCTGTTCTGCTGCCGATTGCAGGAGCAGAGCGTGTTCCTCATTCTCTTGTAATTCTGCATAGCTGTAGCGAATGGCTTCTGCATGGTTTTGCAGAATCTGGCTGGAATAGCAGTCATGCAGCGAAATAGAATAAGTATCCAGTTCGGGACAGCCCAGACGGGGCAGTACGGTAAATCGGTCTGCATCGAAAAACACGAGATGCAGATTCGGAAAGAACAGACCGCAGAGAGCATTTGCGTGATAGAATTGTTGCTGAACTTGTTGCATCCCAGCTTTGGAAACAGCTTGCAGCAGGCGTTCTTTCAGGGCAGCCGTTCCGCCGGATAACAGAAGAAATTGTGGATGTTGTTCAGAAAGGCGGAGTGGAATGGTGTCGTCAAAGAAAAAAGAAAGCGGCTGCATGAAATAACTCCCCTCATCGTGTGATGTTGTTATTCTATGCAAAGCCGCTTCAAAAAGTGTTTGTCTGAATGAAAAATCAGATGGAATTTTTACAGGACTGCTGCAATTGCCAGAACCAAATCTGCAACTCGTTTTGCAGCAATTTTTTCAAACTGGTCGAATGACATTGCCCCTTCATCGTCGGCATTGTCGGAAATGCAGCGAATGCTAACGAATGGCATTTCGTTCAGGTAGCAGCAGTGGCCAACCGCAGCACTTTCCATATCGACTGCCATTGGATGCAGGCGTTCCTGAATCTCCTGCTTGACAGTATTGTCGGAAATAAATGCTTCGCCGGAAACGATGCTTCCGAAATGATGCTGCATGCTCAGCTGGTCGCAAGTTTTTGCAGCAACTTCCATCAGGTGTTTGTCTGCGGAGAAAATGCCGCAGTACGGCGGATAGTCTTTCAGGAAATGCAAATCCAAATCGTGCGGCAAAACAGCGTCTGAAATGACAATGTCACACACTTTGACATCTCTGTGCATACCGCCAGCAATTCCGGCATTGATAATAGCATCCGGCTGGAAGTTGTCGATGAGGGCTTGTGTGCAGACAGCGGCGTTGACTTTTGCGATACCGCTGCAAACGTGAATGACTTCTGTTCCGTTTTCCAGCTGGTTGACATAGTAATCAAAGCCAGATTTCCGGATGATGTTGGAGTTTGGCAGTGCAGCTCGGATGTCCACCAATTCCGAAGGCATTGCACCGATGATACCGATTTTTTTGCTCATGTTGATTTCTTCCTTTCTGTGAAGTACGGTTTTAGTATACCATATTTGAGAACGTGTTGCAAGTAGAAATTGAAATCACGAGCAAACAAAAAACCGCCTTGCCCGAAGACAAAACGGTTTCTTTGGAAAAGCAGTGTTATTTTTTTGCGGGATACGGCTGCTTTTCGTTGGTCATTCCAACCAGATAATCCAGACTGACATGATAAAAGCGTGCTAATTGGATTGCAAGATGCAGCGGCAGTTCTCGTTCCATGCGTTCATATTTGGAATAAAGAGATTGGTCGCACATCAAATAGGCAGCAATCTGTTTTTGTGTCAGGTCGTGGTCTTCCCGCAAATCACGGATTCGCAGTTGCATAACAATCACCCTTTTTTATGATAGGGGGGTGAAAATCGTGCAATTATTCTACGACTGCAATCACTTCTACTTCTACGAGAACGCCCTTCGGCAGTTCTGCAACACCAACACAGCTTCTTGCAGGCTTGTTATCGCCCATTGCTTCTGCATAGATGGCATTGAATGCAGCAAAGTCCTTTGCAACGTCCTTCAAAAAGCAGGTTGTCTTGACAACATTGTCAAAGCTTGCACCAGCTGCTTTCAGAACTTCTGCAAGGTTCTGCATGACCTGACGGGACTGTCCTTCAATGTCGGTTGCTTCTACCTTGCCAGTTGCCGGATTGATGGCAATCTGACCAGAGGAATAGAGGGTGTTGCCAATCTTAACAGCCTGAGAATACGGGCCGATGGCATCTGGTGCAGTTTTGGTGTAAATCGTTTCCATAAAAAACATCCTTTCACTTGTTTCAATCCACAGTCGGCAATTTCACAGAATTTGATATGTCAGTAGAAGGCTGACTGTGTTTTACCTCGTGTCAGTGGGGGATACCGATTTCTCTCCGTCCGCCACTGATGGTTACTTCTTATTTGCAATTTCTCTCACCACCTGTAGCGGTGGGAGAATCCTTGCTGGTATTCGTTGAAAAATCAGAATGGGAACAGCCGGCAGATCAGTCTACCAGTTTTAAACCAGCCTTTGTAAGGGCATCACGAATTTGCTGAATGTGGTTGTAATCTCTCGTTTCCATGGTGATTCGCAGGAAGCAGCCGTTGACATCGCTGCCCTCGTTGGCACGTTCATGGTGAATGGAGATGACATTGCCGCCCATGTCTGCAATGATTTCCGAAACCAGTTTCAGCTGACCCGGCTTGTCGAGCAGTTCAATGTTCAGCATGCTGGTTCTGCCGGACATCAGCAAGCCACGCTTGATGACACGGGACAGAATCGTTACATCAATATTACCGCCGGATACCAGACAAACGGTCTTTTTGCCCTGAATCGGCACTTTGTTGAACATTGCAGCAGCAACGGAAGCAGCTCCAGCCCCTTCTGCAATCAGCTTCTGGCGTTCAATCAGAGCCAGAATTGCAGCAGAGATTTCGTCATCTGTAACGGTTACGATTTCATCCACATACTGGCTGACATACTGGAAGGTATGTTCGCCCGGTTCTTTCACGGCAATGCCGTCTGCAATGGTGGAAACGTGGTCGAGGCATTCAATCTTGCCGTCCCGAATGGAGTTCCGCATACTCGGTGCACCGCTTGCCTGAACCCCATAAACCTTGATATTCGGGTTGAGGTTCTTGATGGCGAATGCAACGCCGGAAATCAGACCGCCGCCGCCGATTGGAACAATAACGGCTTCCACATCTGGCATCTGTTCTAAAATTTCCAGACCAATTGTACCCTGTCCGGCAATGACATCTTCATTATCGAACGGGTGTACAAATGTATAATTCTTTTCTTCTTTCAGTTCCAGAGCCTTCTGGTAGGCATCATCATAAACACCGTTGACCATGCAGACTTCTGCACCATAGCTCTTGGTTGCTTCCACCTTGGAAATCGGAGCACCGTCCGGCAGGCAAATCAAGGACTTGATATGATTCTTTGCAGCAGCCAGTGCAACGCCCTGTGCATGGTTGCCGGCAGAGCAGGCGATGACACCTCTTGCCTTTTCTTCTTCCGTCAGCTGCGACATCATGTAATATGCCCCACGCACTTTGAAAGAACCCGTAATTTGCAGGTTTTCGGTTTTCAGATAGATTTCGCTGTCCGGATTGACCAGCGGTGCATGAATCAAGTCTGTTTTACGGATAACGCTCCGCAGCACATGACTTGCCTTATAAATTTTATCCAGTGTCAGCATGATGACTCTGCTCCTTCCGTCACTGTTGGCTCTTTGGTCAGCAGCGTATCAATAAATTGTCTTGCAGCACGGGCACTTCTTCCGCATTTTCCGAGTGCGAATTGTTCGGCTTCCATGTCCAGCTGCGATGCATCCATGTGCAAGCCAGCCTGTTCCGCCAAGCTGTGGACGATTTCCAGATACAGTTCTTTCTGCGGTCTGGTATAAGTAACGGTAATGCCGAACCGTTCCGAGAGGGAAATCCGTTCCTGAACGGTGTCGTTCTGGTGCTTGTCCGAACCATCGTCAAAGGTTTCCTTGACCAGATGACGGCGGTTACTGGTGGCATAGATTACCGTATTTTTCATACGAGCAGCAATGCTGCCCTCTAATGTTGCTTTGAGCGTGCCGAAGTTCGGGTCATTTTCCGAGAATGTCAGGTCATCAATAAAGAGGATGAATTTCAGCGGATTCCGGCAGAGATGTTCCATAATGCGAGGAATAAACCGCAGCTGGTCTTTGGTCAGTTCAATCAGACGCAGCCCCTCTTCCCGATAGGCGTTGGCAATTGCCTTGACGGTTGCAGATTTTCCCGTACCAGCGTCGCCGGCAAGCAATACATTTGCAGCATATTTGCCGTTTAGCAGGGCTTTGGTGTTGTCGATGACAATATTTCGTTCCCGTTCATAGCCGACCATGTGGTCTAAGTCAATCGGGTCTGGGTAACAGATTGGAATGATGTCGCCGGTTTCGTCCAGTGTAAACATATGATACTGGGCGTATACGCCATAGCCATGCTTGCCGATGTCTGTAACACGCTTATGGTAAGCAGCAGCCAAGTCGATTTTCCGGTTGTTCCAAGTTGGCAGGTCTGGGAAATACGGCATTTCTGCCTGCAACTGGGAGGAAGTCAGCATAGCGATTTTCTGGAGCAGATGCAGTTCTGTTTCCAGACACTTTTTCATGGCATCGGAAACTGCTTCGCCCGCACCGATTCGCTGGACATAAACGGTTTCTTCTTCCAGTACGATTTTTTCCATGTAATCCGTGAGATTATCGGTTGCCGGATACAGAGCAGCCACAATGGAGCTATACGTCCGAATCTGGTTTGCCAGGTCGCTGGAATCTGCGTGACAAAATTCCATCAGGGCGTGAATGACTGGATTTTGCTGTAACCCCCGAAATAATACAAGGGCATCCAGTCCATATCCTAATTCTTCTTTTAAGGTCATAAAGGTTCATCCTCTTTTCGTTATTGCGAATGATGCCGAACAGTCGGCAGGGAAAACATTACAGCAGTTCGATGATTTTTGCGGTGCATTCGGTGCAGGACAGCGGTGTAACGCCTTCCTTTGCAAGGTCAGCAGTCCGGTAGCCAGCTTCTAAGTACTTGTCAACTGCATCTTCAATTGCCTTTGCTTCGTCCATCAGACCGAACGAATACCGCAGCATCATTGCAGCAGAAAGAATGGTGGCAATTGGGTTTGCCTTGTTCTGTCCAGCGATGTCCGGAGCAGAACCATGAATCGGTTCATACAGACCCCGCTTGGTGCTGCCCAGAGAAGCAGACGGCAGCATGCCGATCGAACCGGTAATCTGAGAAGCTTCATCCGACAGGATGTCGCCGAACATATTAGAAGTAACAACAACGTCAAACTGTCTTGGGTTCTTGACCAGCTGCATTGCTGCATTGTCTACGAGCATATCGGTGCAAGTTACATCCGGATAATCCTTTGCAACTTCGTGCACCACTTCTCTCCACAGACGGGAGCTTTCCAGTACGTTTGCCTTGTCGATGGAGATGACATTCTTGTTCCGCTTCTGTGCGGTTTCAAAGGCAACCTTTGCAATCCGTTCGATTTCCATACGGCTATAGCATTCGGTATCATAGGCTTCTTCGCCATACTTGCCGGTTCTTCTGCCCCGTTCGCCAAAGTAGATACCGCCAGTCAATTCCCGAACCATCATGATATCAAAGCCCTTGGCAACAATATCTTCCCGCAGCGGGCAGTCGCCCTTCAGAGCAGGATAGAGTTTCGCCGGACGCAGGTTGGTAAACAGTCCCAGAGCCTCCCGAATGCCGAGCAGAGCCTTTTCCGGACGCAGATGCGGCGGCATGGCATCCCATTTGGAATGACCAACTGCACCGCCAACCGCACCGAGCAGCACGCTATCGCTTGCCAGACAGCCGTCTACGGTTTCCTTTGGCAGCGGAACGCCAGTTGCATCAATTGCACAGCCGCCAATCAAATACGGGGTGCAAGTAAAGGTATGGTGAAACTTTTCACCGATTTTCTGCAAAACAGCAACGGCACTATCGACGATTTCCGGGCCAATGCCATCGCCCTTGAGTAACGCAATGTTATAATTCATGGGAAGGACTCCTTTTGGTTGAAATTTTCAGAGAGAACCGGTGATTTGCCGGCAAATTCTCCAGATACCTCTTTATTATACATCATATTGGTGGGAATTACAAGGTTTTTGCAAAAATTCTGCCGTTTCTACAAAAAAGCCGATGCAGATTTCTGTTTTCTGCATCGGTTTTTTGAAATCGCAATTCAACATGGAAAAAGATTCATTCTGCTTGGAGATTTGAGCCAAAAACAGATTCAAATGCGAATAGAATTTGTTTCAACGGTTCGTCCAGATAGGGGACTGCCGTGTCATACAAATCCTTTGGAACACCATAATATGCTTCTGCAATGCTGCCCGTAATGGCAGCAAGGGTGTCGCTGTCCCCACCGACAGAAATCGCTGTGCGAATGGCATCTTCAAAGGATTCAGATTCTAAAAAGGCTTCGATTGCCTGCGGAACGGTGTCCTGACAAGTTTCGTTAAAAACATAGTCCGGACGAATGGCATCTATGGTGAAAGAAAGCGGATAATAATGCTCTACAATATGGCTGCGGATGGCATCTTTGGAAGCACCGCTTTTCGCCAGAAAGATGGCAGCTGTTGTTGCATTTGCACCCTTTATGCCCTCTGGATGATTGTGCGTCACAGCAGTTACAGCTGTGCTCATCTGCAATGCTGCTTCCAGTGTCTTGGCAGATAGTCCGCAGGCACTGACTCGCATGGCTGCCCCGTTGCCGAAACTGTTGTAGGGCTTGGGGTCATCGCTGTAAATCCAGTGATAAAAGTTTCCGCCGAATCCACAATGCGGATAAGGTCTGCCAACTTTCTGCATCCAGAATACCGCTGCTTTTGATAAATCAACCGCTTCAGTCTGATGTTGCAGCACTGCCCCAGCAATCGCAAGGGACATGATACTGTCATCCGTTGCAAAACAATCCTCTGTGAACAGGGTGAAATCTTTCTTTCGGTAGTTGTTCCATTCAAACCGAGAACCGACAATATCGCCAATGATTGCTCCAATCATAATTCGTCATCCTTTCCGAATGTTTCGATTGCAATTGCTTACTTGACAGCACCCTTCTTGATGGATTCAATCAGTCCGCCGTTGGTGATGATGGTCTGAATGAATGGTGGGAATGGGGCAGTGTGGAACGATTTTCCGGTAGTCTGATCCAACAGAATGCCGTTGTCCAGATCTGCTTCTACTGTATGTCCTTCTTCAATGGCTTCTGCTGCTTCCGGACATTCCACAATGGCAAGACCAATATTGATGGAGTTGCGGTAGAAAATCCGGGCAAAGCTCTTTGCAATGACCAGAGAGATGCCGCTTTCCTTGATGGCAATCGGAGCGTGTTCTCTGGAAGAACCGCAGCCGAAGTTTTCGCCGGCAACCATAATATCGCCCGGCTTTACCCGCTGGGTAAAGGTGGTATCGAGGTCTTCCATGCAGTGGGAAGCGAGTTCCTTTTTGTCGATGGTGTTCAGGTATCTTGCCGGAATGATGACATCGGTGTCAACATTGTCGCCGTACTTGATGACAGTTCCTTGAAATTTCATTTTGCCAAAACCTCCTTCGGGTCTGTGATTCTGCCGGTGATGGCACTGGCAGCTGCAACAGCTGGGCTTGCCAGATAAACTTCAGAAGTCGGGTGTCCCATTCTGCCGACAAAGTTCCGGTTTGTGGTGGAAACTGCCCGTTCGCCTGCTGCAAGGATGCCCATATGACCGCCGAGGCAAGGCCCGCAAGTCGGCGTAGAAACAACGCAGCCAGCTTCAATAAAGGTTTTCAGCAAGCCGTTTTCCATTGCCTTGAGGTAGATGGACTGGGTTGCCGGAATGATGATGGCACGTACATTCTTGGCAACTTTTTTGCCCTTGAGAATGGAAGCAGCTTCTTCCATATCCCGATAGAAGCCGTTGGTGCAAGAGCCAATGACAACCTGGTCAATCTTCACATCGCCCACTTCATCAATGGTTCTGGTGTTGCCCGGCAGGTGCGGGAATGCAACAGTAGACTTGATTTCAGACAGGTCGATGACATACTTCTTTTCATAAACAGCGTCTTCGTCTGCGGTGTAGACAACTGGTTTCCGGTCGCTGTGTTCGGCAACATAAGCCAAGGTCTGGTCATCCACTGCAAAGATACCATTCTTTGCACCGGCTTCAATTGCCATATTGGTCATGGTCAGCCGATCGCTCATGGACAGGCTAGCAACGCCTTCGCCGACAAATTCCATGGACTTGTACAGAGCACCGTCTACGCCAATCATACCGATGATGTGCAGGATGACATCCTTGCCGGAGATGTACGGGTTCAGCTTGCCCTTCAATTCAAACTGGATGGCAGACGGTACTTTAAACCAAGCCTTACCGATTGCCATGCCACACGCCATATCGGTTGAACCAACACCAGTGGAAAATGCACCCAATGCACCATAGGTACAGGTGTGGGAGTCTGCACCGATGACAACGTCACCGGAAACGACCAGTCCTTTTTCCGGCAGCAGAGCGTGTTCAATGCCCATCTGACCAACGTCATAGAAGTGAGTAACTTCCTTTTCGTTGCAGAAATCCCGGCACATTTTGCACTGAGTTGCAGCCTTAATATCTTTATTTGGGGCAAAGTGATCCATTACCATGGTAACTTTGTCCTTGTCGAAAACGTGATCCGTACCGAGTTTGTTGAATTCCCGGATGGCAACCGGAGAGGTGATATCGTTACCGAGCACCCGATCCAAGTTGACCAGAATCAGTTGACCAGCTTCTACATGATCCAAGCCAGCGTGAGCAGCAAGGATTTTTTGTGTCATGGTCATACCCATAGGGAAAACTCCTCCTTTATTTTTTAAAGTAGAGAACCTTGTGTTCTCAGATGATTAGTTGTTGTTGGTTGAATCCCATTCGCAGAGAAAACCAAATGAATCTAGCGGAACATCATCGTCCGCATCACCAGCTCTGTTTGCAATATCATTCCAGCATCCAGCATGTTCGACCCAAGTTTCATAGGTTTGATCGGACTTTCCAAAACGAATATACCATTCATTTCCGGTGTGGTTGTCCGGTTGGCTGAATTCTGTTTCGCCATTGTTCCAGGAATCCCAGTTTGTATAGGTGAATGGCGTTCCATCGACCCATTTCCAGATGTCCCTATTTCGGTCGTAGTAACCGCCAAGCCAGAAATTTGTGCGTTCAGAGCAAGTTTGTGCAAGCTGTTCGACAAATGCCTGTTCTTGTGCATCGGAAATGGTTGCCAGATGTCCGCCAAGAGATTCGCAAGCTGTTTTTGCATCGATCCAGCTTACAGAATCGGGATAGACAAAATAGGAATGTCCATTTTGCGGATTGACGAGAGCCGAATCCGGAATGTCGGAACGAACCGTCGTCTGACTGGGTTCACGGACTGCATCGTCGGTTGTATTTGTATGATGCAGCCAGAAAAGAGCCGTCAGACTTCCGGCGACCAGCAACAGACAAATGACAATGATGACGACGGCAATGAGCAAGGGCTTTTTGGATGATGGCTTCTGTGAGGACTGTATGGAATCGATTTGTTCTAAATTTTTAGAGAAAACAGGCTCATCAGATTTTTTGAAAAGGTTCATCGGTTGATGATTGCTCCCTTATCCGCAGAAGAAACCAGCTTTGCATACCGTTTCAGATAGCCAGTCAGATGGTCTTTCTTCAGAATCGGCATGGTCTGCTTCCGCTTTTCGAGTTCTTCGTCCGAAACTTCCAGCGTGATGGTATAGTTCGGGATGTCGATGGAAATCATATCGCCGTCCTGTACATAAGCGATGTTACCGCCGCTGACGGCTTCCGGAGAAACGTGACCGATGGCAGCCCCACGGGTCGCACCGGAGAATCTGCCGTCTGTGATGAGGGCAACGTCCTTATCCAGTCCCATACCGGCAATGGCAGAAGTCGGGGAGAGCATTTCCCGCATACCAGGGCCGCCAGCAGGGCCTTCATACCGGATAACAACCACATCGCCCTTCTGGATACCGCCGCTGCGGATGACAGCAATCGCTTCTTCTTCGCTGTTGAATACCTTTGCCGGACCTCTGTGCTGCATCATTTCTGCTGCAACTGCACTCCGCTTTACGACACAACGGTCTGGAGCAAGATTGCCCTTGAGGACAGCAATACCGCCAGTTGGGCTATACGGGTTGTCAATCGGACGGATGATGTCCGGATTCTTGTTGATGCAGCCCTGAATATTTTCGCCCAGTGTCTTACCAGTAACGGTCATGGTGTCGGTGTGGATGAGGTTCTTCTTTGTCAGTTCGTTCAGAACGGCATAAACGCCGCCAGCTGCATTGAGGTCTTCCATGTAAGCGTGGCCAGCCGGAGCAAGATGACATAAGTTCGGTGTCTTTGCACTGATGGCATTTGCCATATCCAAATTGATGGAGATGCCGCATTCATTTGCGATTGCCGGAATGTGCAGCATGCTGTTGGTAGAGCAGCCCAGAGCCATATCTGCTGTCAGAGCGTTTTCAAATGCTTCAGCGGTCATGATGTCCCGTGGACGAATGTTTTTCCGGTACAAGTCCATAACTGCCATACCAGCCTTCTTTGCCAGAATGAGCCGTTCGGAATAAACTGCCGGAATCGTACCATTGCCCTTTAAGCCCATGCCCAGAACTTCTGTCAGACAGTTCATGGAGTTTGCGGTATACATACCGGAGCAAGAACCGCAAGTCGGACAAGCGTTGTTTTCAAATTCTTCTACGTCTTCGAGTGTGAACTTACCAGCATCATAAGAGCCGACAGCTTCAAACATACTGGAAAGACTGGTCTTCTTGCCCTTGACGTGACCAGCCAGCATCGGACCACCGCTGACAAATACGGTTGGAACATTGATACGAGCAGCTGCCATCAGCAAGCCCGGTACGTTCTTGTCGCAGTTTGGAATCATAACCAGTGCATCGAAGTGATGTGCCAGAGCCATACATTCGGTAGAATCGGCAATCAAATCTCTGGTGACCAGAGAATATTTCATGCCAACGTGGCCCATGGCAATGCCATCACAGACTGCGATTGCCGGGAATACGACCGGCGTACCGCCAGCCATGGCAACGCCCATTTTGACAGCTTCTACGATTTTATCAATGTTCATGTGACCCGGAACAATTTCGTTATAAGAGGAAACGATTCCGACCAGCGGCCGTTCCATTTCTTCTTTGGTCATGCCGAGTGCATGGAAAAGGGAACGCTGCGGGGCTTTTCCCACACCGTCACAATAAAAATTACCTGCCATTTTGATTACCTCTTATCCAAATTCAAATAGGTGTTTCTCCGAACCGTTCAGAGGGGGTTGGAGAAAAAAACTGCTTTCCCGATTGAACCATCAGGAAAGCAGCTTAAAAAGATTCTACGCTACGCTGTCCCGTTCCAATAAGGGGATAGGTTGCTTGTTTCTCTTAGTTGTTGATAAACTTGTCTTCTTCGTTGTTCCAGCTGTACAGCTTCCGGATTTCTTCGCCGACCTTTTCAGACGGATGTTCAGAAGCCAGCTTCCGCATAGCCTTGAAGTGAACCTGTGCACCAGCATCGGACATATCCAGCAAGAATTCCTTTGCGAAAGAACCATCCTGAATGTCCTTCAGGATCTTCTTCATGGTCTTCTTGGTTTCTTCGGTGATGATCTTCGGACCAGTGATGTAGTCGCCGTATTCAGCAGTGTTGGAGATGGAGTAACGCATACCAGCAAAACCGCTCTGATAAATCAGGTCAACGATCAGCTTCATTTCGTGAATGCATTCAAAGTAAGCGTTTCTCGGGTCATAACCAGCTTCGCACAAGGTTTCAAAACCAGCCTGCATCAGAGCACAAACACCGCCGCAGAGAACAGCCTGTTCACCGAACAAGTCGGTTTCAGTTTCTGTCCGGAATGTGGTTTCCAGAATACCAGCTCTTGCACCGCCGATTGCCAGACCATAAGCCAGAGCCAGATCCATAGCCTTGCCAGTTGCATCCTGTTCAACAGCAACCAGGCACGGAGTACCCTTGCCAGCCTGATATTCCGAACGAACGGTGTGACCCGGTGCCTTCGGAGCGATCATGGTAACATCAATGTCAGCCGGCGGCTTGATGCAGCCGAAGTGAATGTTGAAGCCGTGAGCGAACATCAGCATATCGCCAGACTTGAGGTTCGGTTCGATATCCTTCTTATACATAGCAGCCTGCTTTTCATCGTTGATCAGGATCATGATGATGTCTGCCTGCTTTGCAGCTTCTGCGGTTGTAAATACTTCAAAGCCCTGCTTTTCAGCCTTTGCCCAGGACTTGCTGCCTTCATACAGACCAATGATGACTCTTGCCTTGTCACCGAGCGATTCCTTTGCATTCAGGGCATGTGCATGACCCTGGCTGCCGTAGCCGATGACTGCAATGGTCTTGCCATACAGTAAAGACAGATCACAATCTTCCTGATAAAAAACTCTTGCTGTTTGTTTCATCGTAAAGACTCCTTTATAAAAAATATCGGATAATATAGGCGGTTATGCGTTTTTCAGGCAATTGCCGCCTCTTTCAAGAGCAACCAGACCCGTCCGGCACATTTCCAAGATGCCGTATGGTTCGAGCAGCTCAATAAAAGCATTGATTTTTGTGGAAACACCACGGATTTCAATGACCAGAGCTTCCGGAGAGTAGTCCGTGATTTTTGCACGGAAGACATCGACAACTGACATGATGTCCTGCCGTTCTGCAGCGTTGTTTTTAATCTTGATGAGCAGCAGTTCTCTTGCAACAGTTTCATCCCGCTGCATAACCTGTACTTTCTTGACATCATACATTTTTTCCAACTGCTTGACAATCTGATTACAGATTGCTTCATCGTCGTGCATCGAAATGGTAATCCGGGAGAATTCCGGAGATTCCGTTTCGCCAACGGTCAGCGTATCAATATTGAATCCACGCCGGGTGAACATGCCCGAAACACGGGACAGCACACCGGAATGGTTTGCAACCAAAATCGAAATAATAAACCGTTCCATTGTTTTTTCCTCCTTACAGGGCTGATACATCGGTGATGATGTCTTCTACCGCACCGCCCGGCGGCAGCATCGGGAGAACGAATGCATCACAGTCGATAGCACAATCCACAAGAACCGGCCCCTGTACAGCGAACGCCTGTTTCAGAACTTCCTTGAGTTCCGGCAGGGAAGCGGCACGGAATCCCGGCAGACCGAATGCTTCTGCGAGTTTTACGAAGTCGGTCTTGCGTTCCAGCGTTGTATTGGAGTAATGTTTGTCGAAGAACAGGGTCTGCCACTGCCGAACCATACCCAAAACGCCGTTATTCATGATGAATACTACAACTGGGGTCTGATTGGAAACAGCGGTTGCCAGTTCGTTCAGGTTCATGCCGAAGCTGCCGTCACCGGTAACCAGAACAGTCTTCTTGCCAGTTCCAGTTGCTGCACCGATTGCAGCACCCAGACCAAAGCCCATTGTACCCAGACCGCCGCTGGAAATAAAGGTTCTCGGCTTCGAGAACGGGTAACGCTGTGCTGTCCACATCTGATGCTGACCAACGTCTGTGGCAACGATGACATCTTCGTTTGCATTCTTTGCAGCTTCTGCAACGGCATCCAATGCAGTGAACGGTGTCAGTTCATCGTCTTTCTGTGCTTCGAGTTCCTTTGTAGTTGCAACCAATTCCTGAATGCGGGCATCCCATTCCGGATGCTGCTGCTGCGGAACCATTGCAGTCAATTCGGCGAGAATCTGTTTCATCGAACCAGCAATGCCCAGTTCGACTGTAATATTTTTATTCAATTCAGATGCATCAATATCAATGTGAATGATTTTTGCATGCTTTGCATACTTGGCAGTGTTGCCTGTGCCTCTGTCACTGAACCGGCAGCCAGCTGTTACGATCAGGTCTGCTTCATTCTGTGCAATGGAAGATGCATAGTGACCGTGCATCCCTTCCATGCCCAGATACCGAGGATGGTCGGTCGGAACAGCGGAAATGCCCATCATGGTGCAGCCAATCGGTGCATCCATCTTATCTGCCAGTGCAATAATTTCTTCGCCAGCGTTGTCGGTAATTGCACCGCCGCCGATATAGAGATACGGTCTTTTTGCAGTGGCAATCAGTTCTGCTGCCTGCTTCAAGAGTTCTGGGTCTACTTCCGGAACAGGTGCTTTTTCCACAACCGGTTCTACGGTGTATTCATACATCGCCGTCTGAACATCCTTCGGAATGTCTACGAGGACAGGTCCCGGACGACCGGATTTTGCAATGCGGAATGCCTCCCGAATGGTCGGGGCAAGGTCTTCAATCTTCTTAACAAAGAAGTTGTGCTTGGTAATCGGCATGGTAACGCCGGTAATATCAACTTCCTGGAAGCTGTCCCGTCCGATCAGAGAGTTTGGAACATTGCCAGTGATGGCAACCAGCGGAACGGAGTCCAGATAAGCCGTTGCGATACCAGTGACCAGATTGGTTGCACCCGGGCCGGAAGTTGCGATGACAACGCCAACTTTTCCGGTTGCTCTGGCGTAGCCGTCTGCTGCGTGGGAAGCACCTTGTTCATGTGCGGTAATAATATGATGAATGCGATCGCTTGCAAGGTACAGAGCATCATAGATGTTGATGACCTGACCGCCCGGATAACCAAAAACGGTTGTCGTACCTTGTTCAATCAGTGTTTCAATGACAATTTGTGCACCGTTTAATTTCATAGTTTCCACCTTTTTGATTTCTTCTTGTGAGATTCGTTTGCTGCCCTTTTCCGAAACCGCCGTTTGCCGGCAGCGGTTTGTAAAAAAAGCCTTCGGCAGCAAACGCACCGGAGGCATTTTGAAAAAGCAATTCCAGATAAAAAAGAATGTCTCTTGTTTGCTTTGTCAATCCGCTGATACCGATTTGTTTGCAGCCATGCCACATGCCCCGAAGCCAATGACTCGGGGAAACAGTCCGATGAGCAGAAACGGAAGTTCTGCGATTTGAAAAATACGACTGATATACATGGCAAACTCCTTCGGGACACGGATACAAAAAAATATATCTGTGTTTTAGTATAGCACCTTGTTTCGATAAAATCAAGCATTCTGTTCTGATTTTTACAGTTTGTACAAAAAAAGTGTATGGTTTTCCCCTATTTCCGCTAAAAATTCGACCGGACAGAAAAAAATGAGGGAAAATCAAAAAAACACTTGACAAATCCGGAAAAATTCGATAGAATAAAGAAAAGACAGCGGAATTTGGTTTGCTGTCCGTATCAAGAAAAAGGCGTTGACGGGAAAAAAGATGCGGTTCGTTCGTTGCAGAGAGCTGTCGGTTGGTGTGAGACAGTCGAATAAAAGCAGGATACCTCCTCCCTGAGCCGCAGTGCAGAACTGCTCATGGGCAAAGTAAGCATTGACGGGATTCTCCCGTTACAGAGAAGCACATTATTGCAGAGATGTGACAGAGCGGGTGCAGACTTTGCACCAAGAAAGAGTGGTACCACGGAGAAATCATCTTCTTCGTCTCTTTTTCCAGCCGAATTGCGGCAGGAGAAAGGGACTTTTTTTGTATCCCGATTCGCCCATCACATGAGAAGCAGAACAAAAACCAATTATGATTTTTTGGGAGAAAGGAACGAGTATCATGATGAAAAATGCAAACAAATATACCCGACAGTTTTTTCCGGTAAACCATCCGCCGATGCGGTGGGCAACCAAGAATTATCTGGACAAGCCGCCGATTTGGTGCAGCGTGGATTTGCGGGACGGCAATCAGGCATTGATTACCCCGATGAGTCTGGAAGAAAAGTTGGAATTTTTCAAGGTTTTAGTCGATATTGGCTTTAAGGAAATCGAAGTTGGTTTTCCGGCAGCTTCCGAAACCGAATATGAATTCTGCCGTACTTTGATTGAACAGAATCTCATTCCGGATGATGTCACCATTCAGGTTTTGACGCAGGCAAGAGAACACATCATTGCAAAGACCTTTGAAGCATTGCAGGGTGTTAAGCATGCGATTGTCCATCTGTATAATTCCACTTCTGTGGCACAGCGGGAACAGGTGTTCAAGAAGAGCAAGGAAGAAGTTTTGAACCTGGCTGTAACGGGTGCAGAACTCTGCAAGAAATATCGTGCCATGACACCGGGACATTTTACTTTTGAATATTCTCCGGAGAGCTTTACCGGAACAGAACCGGAATATGCACTGGAAGTGTGCAATGCGGTTTTGGACGTTTGGCAGCCAACACCGGATGACAAGGTGATTATCAACTTGCCGGTAACGGTTTCCCATTCCATGCCGCACGTTTATGCCAATCAGGTAGAGTTCATGAGCGACAATTTAAAGTATCGGGAAAATGTTTATGTTTCGCTCCATCCGCACAATGACCGTGGCTGTGCCGTTGCAGATACCGAAATGGGCTTGCTGGCAGGCGGCGACCGTGTAGAAGGAACGCTGTTCGGAAATGGGGAACGGACAGGCAACGTAGACATCATTACTGTTGCATTGAATATGTATTCGCAGGGCATTGACCCGCAGTTGGACTTCAGCAACTTGCCAGCCATCACGGAAGTATACGAACGGGTTACCAGAATGCACGTTTACGAACGCTCTCCGTACAGCGGTCAGCTGGTCTTTGCAGCGTTCAGCGGCTCGCATCAGGATGCCATTGCAAAGGGTATGAAGTGGAGAGAGCAGCATGACTGCGAACACTGGAATGTTCCGTATCTGCCGTTAGACCCGCACGATGTCGGCAGAGTTTACGAAGCAGATGTCATCCGAATCAACAGCCAGTCTGGCAAGGGCGGTATTGGCTACTTGATGGAAACGCGTTATGGATTCAATATTCCGGCAGGTATGCGGGAATCGTTTGGCTATCTGGTCAAGGGTGTTTCCGACCATGCACACAAGGAATTGCAGCCGGATGAAGTATTGAAAATCTTTACCGATTCCTATGTGAACATCGAAACACCGGTTTCTCTGCCGGAAATTCACTATGTTCAGAAGGCAAACGATGAAATCACTGCTTCTGTTACCATTGATTATGATGGCAGACAGGAAGTGGTCACCGCAGACGGCAACGGTCGTTTGGATGCAGTCAGCAACGCATTGAAGGCATATTTAGGCTCTGATTATGCATTGGTGACCTATACCGAACACGCATTGGAAGTGCGTTCCAGCTCGAAGGCAGTTTCCTATGTTGCCTTGCAGAAGGGGAAGGATCTGTATTGGGGCGTTGGCATTCATTCTGATATTATCCGGTCTTCGATCAGTGCATTGGTAAGTGCATTGAATCGGATGATGAGCGGACAGCAGAAGTAAAACCCATATACTATTAAAATAAGAGATTACAAAAACCGCTGTGGAAGCAATTCGTTTCCGCAGCGGTTTTCTGTGCAGGAGATTTTTCATAGTGGTATGGTTAAGAACCAAGAATTGAACCATTTTGCAGGAAGGGAACTTCAAGGCTGAGTTGCCGGAGAGCAGCGTTATAAACTTGATAGGGCTGCACCTGTTTTTGAATCAGGTCATTGACAAAGCAGACGGTTTTTTCCAAGCTGTTGGAAAAGGCATGAATTTCGGCGGTTTCTCCAGAGCGGAGGTCTTGCAGGAAAATACCATAAACGACAGAAAGTTTTTGATTGCGGTGGGTGTTGCTGGCAGTCACCCGATAGAGCACCCGGTTTGCTCCGTACACTTCCATATAGGTGACGGCTTGTTTGGAGCGGCTGCGGCTGGACGATTTCATAGGGACATCCTCCTTTGATGAAAGTACAAAACGAATCTTTTAAAACCATAGCACAAACGAAAGAAAAAGGAAAGAGCGGAAAAGCAGGGAAATGTCTGTTTTGCAAAGTTTCTTTTTGAAACTGCTGCGTTCGTCATGGTTGAAACAACATTCACAAAATTCGACACGCTATACAATTTGCAAAAAAAGAAAGCTTGAAGTTCGTCCAAAATAGCAATAGAAAATTGAGTTGCATGCTGCTATAATAGATGAAGTCGTTTTGGAGCGGAAACTTCCGGAAAAAGCGGCAAATGAATGATGAAACAAAAAGGGAAAACCAAAAACGAAAGGATGTTTGCTTATGACAAAAGAACTCACTCATGGAAAACCATTACCGTTGATTTTGCAGTTTGCATTCCCATTGATTCTGGGCTATATGCTACAGCAACTTTACAGTCTCTGTGATACGGTCATCGTTGGACGCTGTCTTGGTGTCAACGAGCTGGCTGCTGTCGGGTCTACCGGAGCAGTCAGCTTTTTAGTGGTCGGATTTGCAACAGGGATGTGCACAGGTATGTCAATTCCGGTTGCACAGGCATTCGGGGCAGGGGACTACCAAAAGCTCCGAAAGTATCTTGCAAATTCGTTCTACCTGTCTGCATTGATTTCCATTGTGATGACCGTCGGAACGATAATTTTCACGGGCGACCTGCTCCGCCTGATGAAAACACCAGAAGAGCTGTATGACTTTGCGTATGATTATATCTTTACCGTGTTCGCTGGTATCAGTGCCACAATTCTGTACAACTTGCTTTCCTCCATGCTGCGTTCCATTGGAGATAGTCGAACACCGCTGATTTTCCTTGCAATTGCAGCAGCGTTGAATATTGGTTTGGACTTCCTCTTTATTTTGGGATTCCATACTGGTGTTGCCGGAGCAGGTTATGCAAGTGTTCTCTCGCAGGGTATTTCCGGTATCCTGTGCCTGATTTATATGTTCAAGAAGTATGAAATTTTCCGGATTCGGAAAGAGGAATGGAAGTTGTCACTTTCTTGCTGCGGACGGTTGGTTTCCATTGGTCTGCCGATGGCGTTGCAGTTTTCCATTACTGCAATCGGTTCGATTATCCTGCAAACAGCTGTAAACACCTTGGGAACGGTTTCCGTTACCGCTGTAACAGCTGCTTCTAAGTTGCAGATGATTTTGACAGGTCCGATGGAATGCTTGGGCATCACCATGGCAACCTATTGCGGACAGAATCTGGGTGCAAGGGAATTTGAACGGATTCGGAGCGGTATTCGGACAAGCGTGATTGTTTCCATGATTTATTGTGTCGTATCTGCGGTAATTATCATCGTGCTGGGCGGATGGATGGCACTGTTGTTCTTGGATGCCTCTGAAACAGAAGTCATGGCACAGGTAAAAGAATACCTGCGGTTGAATGCGTATTTCTATCCGACCTTAGGTCTGCTGTTTATCCTGCGGAACGGCTTGCAGGGAATGAGTTATAGTTTCCTGCCGATGATGGCAGGGGTTACGGAACTGATTGCTCGAGTTTTGGTCTGTGTGGCATTTGTTCCGGATTTTGGCTATACCGCCGCTTGTATGGCAAGTCCGGTTGCATGGATTTTTGCAGATACCTTGCTGGTAACGGTTTACTTCGTCAAGATGAAGAGCCTGAAAGTGCAGCTTGCACAACCAGCCTCGGCAGCCTGCTAATTTTATTTTTCGATATCAAAAAAACCGATGCAGTTATGAGATGCTGCATCGGTTTTTTTATTTTATGATGATATGATGTGTATCTTACCACCGGTTATTCCAGATTGGTGTATTTCCGGAGGCAGATTTTGCATAGTGTGTGAGAATCTGCACGGCATCTTCGACACCTAAAACACCGCCGTCTGCACCTTGGTTTTGCGAGCAGGTGTCAATGTCAGATAAGAAGTAGGATAATGTTTCTTGGTCGTTTGTAAAGGAATCGTTGAGTTTCGCAGTGTTGCCAGCTGCTTTCTTTGCATAATAGGTCAGAATACAAACGGCATCACTGACATCCACTGTACCATCTAAATTGCTGTCACCCTTTTTCCCAACCAATACTTTTTTGGTGTAGGGGGCTGCATTGAATTGATAGACTGGAGCAGCTGCATCGCCGCAATAAAACGGCACGTCCGCAATGGCATATCCCGTTGTTGTTGCAGCAGCATATAATGCAGCCGGGGTGGTCTGTGCCGTCAAGGCATCCAGCAGATATCCATTTTTTGTAACATTGTCGGTATAGGTAACCCGTCCTGTAATGGCAGCATTGGAATACTGAGAGAGCGTCAACGGACGGTCATTTTCTGCAAATGCACAGATGGTAGACAATTTGGAAGTGTCATTGGTGATGGTTGCGGAGGATGCTCCAACCGTAATCGAAGTGCTGACAAAAGACAACGGCAGACGAGTATGAGCAGCCGTGCTCAAGCTGCAATCGGTTTCCGAGAAGGAAACAGTATAGACATCGTTAGGCGTTCCTTGCCGGATGACAATATCAAAAGAGAAGAACGGAAATTCATCTGCATATCCCAAAAATGAAACGCCATCCTGTGCATACGTTCCGGTTAAAATCCAGCTATAGGCATCGTGGTAGCCGCTGAGTACCGTTCCAGCTGGGAGCGTTGCGTCATAATGGGGAATTGTGCAGGTATTTGTTTCCAGCGGATATTGCTCCTCTGCACTCTGTTTATAATAGGAATAAGTAAAGGAAACCGTTCCGTCTGTATTTTGTTGCAGGTCAGAAGCAGGAATTTCGATTTTCTCATTGGAAATCCAAGTTTTTACTCCGTCCACGAGTTTATTGTAGGAACGAGTGAAATAGATACCGCCAGCCCCATCGCTTCGGATGGAAGAACCGCTGAAGGGCTCTGTCAGCAGGGCACTGGTCAGCGGTGCACAGCTGTAAGGGGTGTAAGTGCCAGAAGAAGTAATTTCCCCGAAGCAGGTCGGCATGACATATTCTGAGAAGAAAGAACCGCCGCTGTAGGATTGCTTGTACATATCCGTTGTGCTGAGAATGTTGCTGCTGTTGGAGAAATAAAGGCTGCTGGAATCGCTTTGATAACGAATGCGTGCCCCGGTGATTTGTTTGGCTGGGTGGGTGTTGCCCTTGATGTAAACTTTGGTTGGAATGCGGACATCTCCAGCTTGTACTTCTTCCGCAGAAACATAGGTTCGTTCCGGAACGAAATAGAATGTATATGGGTCAGTCTGTTCGACAATGGGGTTTTGCAGCAGGGCAGAATCCTCTGTAACAGCATCTGTTGCGGATACTGGCAAACAGACAGCAAACAGTGTGCAGGCTGCCAGCAGGGAAATGATTTTTTTCATGAGAAAAACTCCTTTATTCTGTAATTTCTATCTGTCGGACAAGAATGCTGTCCGGCTGAACAAGGGAATGTTTACAAGGGAAAACCGGCATACAGATGTCAGCAGATGGGTGACAAGAGAAAAACTGTATCCCGGTTTTCATATAATTGTTTTGTGTTAGCGGTTGCTCCAAACCGGATGATTTCCGGCAGCAGCCTGTGCATAATAAGTTAAAGTTTGTACGGCATCTTCTACACTCAGTTCTCCGCCGTCTGTTCCCTGATTTTGGGAGCAGGTGTCTATGTCGGATAGGAAGTAGGAGAGAATTTCTTCTTCATTGGTTGCTTGTTCCAATAAAGTTGGTTCTAGACCAGCGGCTTTCTTTGCATAGTATTGCAAGACCAAAACAGCATCGTCTACATCCACCTTGCCATCCAGATTGGTATCACCCTTTTTGCCAATGAGCAGGGTCTTGGTGTAATCTGTACCGTCTGTGTTTTTCAGCGGCTGAGTGTTAAGGGTAAAGGTAACCGGATTTACATAAGCACCGCCAGACTGCTGGGCATAGAGTTCTGCTGGAGATTGTCCGCAGGTAACAGCATCTGTCACATCCTGTGTGGCAGTTGTTCCGTCTGCACTGGTGACAGTCGAAATCAGTTCCCCGCTGCCCTGATTCAGGCGGATTTCCTTGTCATTTTCCGCAAAGAAGCAATAATACGGGCTGGTGCTGTCTTGAGTAATTGTACCGGAAGCAGCTCCCACGGTAATGGTGGTGTTCATCAGTTGCAACGGAACGAGGAAAGAAGTGGTTGCCAGTCGGCAATTATCGTCTAGTTGCACATCATAAGAGCCGGCAGGTGTTCCTTGACGAAGTACAATATCGAATGAAAAGCAGGGGAATTCATCGGTATAACCGAAGAATGCAGGGGTTTCCGTTGCAGCAGGTGTCCAATAACAAGTATTATGAAAGCCCTTGTATGGTGTGTCTGCGGGTAACGTTGTATCATAGTGTGGAAGCTCGATGGTTGCTGTTTTTTGTGCAAGATTTGGGTCGTTCTGGTCGTAGTATAAATAGTCGAACGAAGCACTGCCATCTGCATGTACCTGCATCTGAGAAGCGGGAATTTCTACTTTCTCCTGAACAGGTGTCTTAACACCATCTACCATCTTGTTGCATTTGAGTGTGAAAGAAGCACCGCCGTTCCCATCACTGCAAACAACATCTCCACCATTCATGCGTTCATAGATGACGTTTCCCAAGATGGAAGAGCCGAACGGCGAAAAGACAGTTTGTCTGAGGAGTTTGCCCAGACAAAATTCTGGATAACGGGAAGTATAAGAACCGCCGCTATAAGTGCGGTCTTCAGCATCGCCATTAGTTCTTACATCCAAGCTGTTATCAAAATAAACGTGCTCGGAATCAGAGGTATGATAGGTCAGCAGGAATGCACGGGGGCTGATGGAATTGTCCCCATGGAAATAAACTTTGGTGTTGATGTGAACATCGCCCTGTGCCAGTTCGTCTGTAGAAACAAAGGTTCGTTCTGGCTGAAGCGTTACTTGAAACGGAGAAAGATTGGCAGATGCATCGGCAACGGGCAGGTGATCGAAAACGCCGTCTGCGGCTGCAACCTGTTCCGCATAGGTGGTAACATCTTCTTCTGCGGAAGCAGAAATGCCAGCAGAAAACGGGGTAGCGAGAGCAGCTGTGAACACGCCGCAAAGGGCAATGGCAGCTATTTTATTTCTTCTAAAAATCATAAAGACTCCTTTCTGTCAACTGGAAATCATCCCAGAAACCAAACATCTTGAAAAAGCATACAGCTTACCTTGATTATACCATGTTCAAATAGGCTTGTCAAGAAACCAAATCAGGTTCTTTTGAGCGATGGAAGCAGAAATTTTTGTCGAATGGAAGCAATTTCAAAGATGAACAAACTGTAAAAACGCAGAAAAGGAACTTGACAGAATCGGGTGGTTATGCTATACTAACCATGGTTAGACGGAACTAACCAATCACCTGCAACCGGAATCATGCACACAGCAGGTATAAAAATCCGTAGGAAGGTCAGAATAAAAAGGCATTCGTATGGAAATCACAATCCGGTTTTCCCAATCACACAGATTACCATCAGGAAAGGAACGAATAAAATGGCTTATTTGGAAATTGAAAAGGTCATCGGCAGAGAAATTATGGACTCCAGAGGCAATCCGACCGTAGAAGCAGAAGTTTTGCTGGCAGATGGAACGATCGGCAGAGGTACTGCACCGAGCGGTGCATCCACTGGTGAATTTGAAGCACTGGAACTGCGGGACGGCGACAAGGCTCGTTACGGTGGTAAGGGTGTTACCAAGGCAGTAGAAAACATCAACACCACCATCAATGATGCACTGGTTGGGTTGGATGCTTCTGATATCTATGCAGTTGACCGTGCAATGCTTGCAGCAGATGGCACAAAGGACAAGTCCAATCTGGGTGCAAATGCCATTCTGGCAGTTTCCATTGCAGCTGCAAGAGCTGCTGCAATTTCTCTGGATATTCCGCTGTATCGGTTCTTGGGTGGCGTATCTGGCAACAGACTGCCAGTTCCAATGATGAATATTTTGAACGGTGGTGCACATGCAACCAATACCGTTGATACACAGGAATTCATGATTATGCCAGTTGGTGCTCCAACCTTTAAGGAAGCACTGCGTTGGTGTGCAGAAGTATTCCACAGCCTGGCAAAGATTCTGAAGGCAAAGGGTCTGGCAACTTCCGTTGGTGACGAAGGCGGCTTTGCACCGAACCTGTCCAGCGATGATGAAACCATTGAAACCATTCTGGAAGCAGTCAAGGCTGCTGGCTATGAACCGGGCAAGGATTTCATGATTGCAATGGACGCTGCTTCTTCTGAATGGAAGAGCGAAAAGGGCAAGGGCTATTATCACCAGCCGAAATCCGGCAGAGATTTCACATCGGATGAACTGATTCAGCACTGGGCTGACCTGGTAGAAAAGTATCCGATTATCTCCATTGAGGATGCACTGGATGAAGAAGACTGGGAAGGCTGGCAGAAGCTGACCAAGGAACTGGGCGATAAGGTACAGCTCGTTGGTGACGACCTGTTTGTAACCAATACCGAACGGTTGTCCAAGGGCATTTCTCTGGGCTGCGGCAACTCCATTCTGATTAAGCTGAATCAGATTGGTAGCGTTTCCGAAACACTGGAAGCCATCAAGATGGCACACAAGGCAGGTTATACTGCAATTTCTTCTCACCGTTCTGGTGAAACAGCAGATACCACTATTGCAGACCTTGCAGTTGCTCTGAACACTTGCCAGATTAAGACGGGTGCACCGAGCAGAAGCGAACGGGTTGCAAAGTACAACCAGCTGCTGCGGATTGAAGAAGAACTGGGTGATGCAGCCGTATATCCGGGTATGCAGGCGTTCAATGTGAAAAGATAAATCCTTCCTATTTGATAAAAGATGATGGGGAAGCCGGCTGGCGGAAGTAATTCTGCCAGCCGGTTTTCTTTTTGTATGATGTTCTGGAGATGCGATTCCTGCAAAAAATCTGCATTGACAAATCCCGAAAAATGGGATAAACTGAAAAGGATGCAACGAAGGAGGAAAATTTTTTATGCAGACGTTTACCAACAACTTAATCTTCAGTTTAAACGCAACGATTCCCATTTTTTTAATGATGGCGTTGGGGTTCTTTTTGCAGCGAATCCACCTGCTGGACGACCACACCACCCAGAAACTGAATCAGTTTGCCTTTAAGGTGCTGTTGCCAGCATTGTTATTTATGGACTTGTCAACCGCAGATTTTCAGTCGGTTTGGGATACCAAATTTGTACTATTCTGTTTTTGTATTACTAGTGTTAGTATTGGCATTGCCTTTTTACTGTCGCTGCTGCATCGGGAACGGGCAGACCGTGGAGAATTTATTCAGGCAGCCTACCGCAGCAGTGCTGCAATTCTGGGAATCGCTTTTGTCAAGAACATCTATGGCGAAGCGACAATGGCAGCATTGATGATTGTCGGAACAGTACCGCTCTATAATATCATTGCCGTGGTGGTACTCTCTCTAACTGCTCCGCAGGCAGAGGGGCGATCAAAACCAAACCGGAAAGCGTTACTCTTAAAGACGTTGAAAAATGTTGCAACCAATCCGATTATTTTGGGAATTGTCGTTGGTATGTTGTGGTCGATTTTGCGAATTCCACAACCGGTGATTCTCTCGAAGTCGGTTTCCTATCTGGGCAACATGGCAACACCGCTTTCCCTGATTGCCTTAGGAGCATCGTTTCAGTGGCAGGATGCAAAGGGCAAACTTCCAGCAACGCTGGGTATTACAGCAACGAAACTGCTGTTGTTCTGTGCATTGTTTTTACCGCCGGCGGTTGCCTTTGGATTTCGGACAGAAAAGCTGATTGCCATTTTGGTGATGTTGGGCAGTGCAACAACTGGAAGTTGTTTTGTCATGGCAAGAAATATGGGACATCGTGGAACATTAACCGCTTGTTCTGTTATGATGACAACCTTGTGCAGTGCATTCACATTGACAATGTGGTTATTTATTTTGCGGACGCTGCAATACATTTAAAATAAAAAATAGGATTGGAATCAAAACACAAAATCGGCAGCCGTACAAAAGAGGGGTACGACTGCCGATTTTGTTATAAAAAATTGAAAGAGGAGAAGCGAATGATAAATGACAATGCGAATCAATTAAACTGGCAGATTTGGAACGTCTTCACAGTTCAATATAAATCTCATCAGATAATTAACATCTATATCACCGACGTTTCCATCTCGGTCAACATCCGCATTCTTCTGTGCAATATCAGAAAGTACCAGCACATTTGCAAGGAACTTGTTTGTTGTAACGCAGTCCCGAATATCTACAACACCATCCAGATTGACGTCACCATAATTCAGACCTTCTTCATCAATGGTAGTCGTAGTCGTAGTCGTTGTCGTTGTCGTTGTAGTGGCAGTTGGCTTTGTAGTTGGAGCGGCAGTCGTTGCAGTTGTAGTAACAACTGTTCCACCCTGGTCAGCGTATACCATGTAGTACAGGTTTGCAGTATTAGCCTTGGTAATGGTGTGTGTGCCAGCGGATACAGAAACTTGAATGATGCCGTCGCCATTTGCAGTATACTTTGTACCGTCTACCTTAATGGTTGCATTCGGTTCAACAAATACGAGAGTTAAGTCACCATTTGCAGTGTTGGTAAAGCCAACAGAAGTTGCAGATTCCATTTTCAGGCACTGTGTCAGGGTCAAACCGTTGTAAGAAACCGTTCCCTTGTTGGTTGCCAGATTACCAGTGATGGTGTAGAAGCTGCTGTTCTTGCCGTTTGCGGTAAAGTCGTGAATCTGTGCACCGGATGGAGTTGGTGTTTCGCTCTGCTTGCCGCTGGTTGTGGTAGTCGGCTTTACAGTTGTAGTAGTTGTTGTTGTGGTTGGATTCTGTCCGGAGGTGGTTGTGGTTGTAACAATTGGGGTATCGCTGTTGCTGAGGTGATAGCCCATTGTTCCATACTTGCCATCGGTCTTTGTTTCATACAGACCGCCCAGATTCAAAGAGCCATCTGCATTTCTCCAAACCTTGTGGAAATCCGTTCCCTGTTCTGGAGCTTTCGTCAATGCGATGAAGTCGGAAGCGGTTGGACCTGCAAACTTCGTGCCGATCTTTGCTCCGTTGGTGATAGCGGTATCGGATTCTACCAGATAGTAACCGCTGTTATAATAAACACCGTTGTTGTAAGTACCAACGTATTTATCATTGGATGCACCGCCTTTCAGCTTTGCATCTGACAGGAAGATAGAAGCATCATAATAAGACATCAGGTTGTCAAAATCACAGCCTGGGTCGGTACAACGATAGCAGGAGAAGTTCGGCTTGCCCGTGCCTTCGCCATTGTTGTTGATGGCGGTGCAGTTGATCAATGTGCCGAGTTTCGGGTTGTTGTTATCTGTGAAACCGCAGTGCAGGTTTTCAAAGGACAGACAATTCTTTACAACATGAGCAGAGCCAATGCCGCTGCCGCCCAGCTTGAATCCGTTACCGTCGCAGTTGCCATAGCCTTCGCCAAATTCTGTAAAGCCGTTCCGGAATGCAACGCAGTTTTGAATGGTAACAATACCGATCGGGCCTGTTGCAGCTTTTGCAAACAGATCCCAGCCATCATCGCTGTTGTTGTATGCCATACAGCCATCAAATACATTGCCTTCGCCGCAGGTCAGCTTTGCAGCAAAACCATCCGCATTTTCCATGGAGGCATTGTCGCAGTTGTTCTTAGAAGTACAGTTCAGAATCAGGTTATAGCTCGGCCAATCTGCAATGGTTGCAGCACTGGTATTATACCGGGAAATCTGTAAGCCGGTGTCCTGATTGTCATTGAAGACCATGTTTTCAATGCGGTTGTGATTGCCGGCAAGCAGCATGCCGTTATCTGCAGCCTTAGTGATTTCAAAACCGTAGAATTTCCAGTAGTCGCCATCCAGTACAACACCACGCTTCGAGCCGTCTGCTGCACCCTGTCCGCTGAAGTCCAGCTTTACAGTTGCACCCGGATAAGCAGAAATGGTCTTGTATGCATTTTCTGCACCATTGTTGCTGCTGTCGATGAGAATCATTTCACTCAGTTCATAAGTGCCATCGAGCAGGTAAATGGTCTGACCAGCGGAAACCTTCTGAATGGCTTCGTAGATGTCCATCGGGTCATCCATCGTACCAACACCCTTTGCATTCGGGGCACAGTACAGAGCACCTGTAACCGGAGTTGGTTTTGTTGTTGTGCCAGCTGGAACAGTGGTTACAACGCCACCCTTTGTAGTGGTAATGGTGGTTGTAGTGGTGGAAGTTGTGGTGGTAGCAGGTTTGGTTTCTGTAACCTGCGGTGTATTTCCGCTGTCACTGAATCCGCTGCCGATGTGGGCGATGGAAGAAGTGTAAGCAACCAGAGCATTTTTCAATTCCTGATTGACTGCATAGCTGGTATCATCGACAGCATTGTCGAACTTCCACTGGAAGTCGCCGCCGTCCACACGGCCAGCGTGTGCCGTTACAATGCTTGGAACATCTTCCGGAGCGTCAGCTGTGTAGCTGTACATAATGCTGCTATCGGTATCGAAGTTGTTATAAGTTGAACCGCCGGAAAGAGCTGTAACACTGCTCGGAATGGTTTCCGAAGGAGAAGAAACTTCATAAGCATCAAAGCTGGTGTTGTTTTCAGCATATGGAATATAGCTGGATGCACCAACAATGACATTATTATAAGCCTTAATGATACCGCCGGGTTCGCCGGAGAATGTGCCTTCGCCGAGTGCATCTGTACCCTGTCCAGAACTCATCATCGGGTCTTTGCAGTTCCGGAAGTAGTTGTTTTCTACGAATGCAGAAGCTCCCATGGTAACGCCAACACCATACTTTGCATTTCCGTCAAAGTAGTTGTTATAGCTGTGTACGGAGCAGGTGCGAATCCGAGGGTGACGGGAGTCAGAGTGGTCATACCAGTTGTGGTGGTAAGTGATATAGTTGGTTTCGGTTTCGGACTTCATGCCTTGCAGGTTGCACTTGCCGTTATCCCAGAAGTGATTGTAAGAGTGGGTAACATAAGTGGATTTTTTGGTATCCAATGCACCGTCGCCCTTTACCTGGTCGGCATCAGAACCGGCATCACCATAGAAGAAATCGCAGTTATGTACCCAGATGTGGTCGTTGCCCTGCTGCAAACCGCAGTCATCGCCTTCGGAGCTGTTGCAGTTCATGAAGCCCAGATTCCGAACTTCAATGTTCGAGCAGTTCTTCATAACCAGACCAAAGCCATTTAAAACGGCATCGTTGCCGACGCCTTCAATGGTCATGCCAGCCTTTGCGGTGTCCACGTACAAATCACCCTTCGTCAAAACTGATGGATCTGTGATATTGCCAATGATACGCAGGCAGAGCGGACGGGTTTCCTTGCCTTTTTTATAGGCATTGATGATTGCTTGTACACCAGTTACAGTGACATTGCCCTTGCCTTCTGCGTTCAGGCTTGCAGTAACGGTATCTTTATTTTCATTCGTAACATAAACAACTACAGCATCTTCTCTTAATGTGCCGTCTTCGTTGTATGCACCGGAAGAAGTGCCTTTTACAAAGCCGAAACCGCTTCTGTCATTGGCTTCTACGGAAACAGTCGCTTCTGCTGCACCGGACAATTCACTTGAGCCATTGACCGGAACGACTTTCAGGGTGTGGCTGCCAGCTTTCAGACCCAAGGCATCCGCACGGAGATGACCGTCTTTGTACTGCCGGATCAGCATGCTGTCAATCTGTACGCCGTCACAATAAACATTGTAACCATCTGCACCGCTGACAGGCTGCCATTCTGCATAAGCCCCTTCAAAATATCCCATGGATTTGGTGATGGAAACACTGCTGGAAGCCAGCAGCGAAAGATTTTCCTCCCATGTGGCATCGGCTGCCGGAACAGCATCTGCTGCAAATCCCAGCATCTGGGATGGAAGCGAGGCAACCGCTGTGACAGCGGCAACCAGAGCAGCTGCCATGCCCTTTTTGAATGAAAATGTGTGTTTCAAGATAGATCCTCCTCATATACAGCCCCCAGTAATCTGAGTTTGGCTGTGAACCATTTGATTTAAATATACAACTTTTCAAACGGATTTGTCAATCTGCAAAAACACTGAAAATCTGTGTGTGATTTTGGCTATTTTTCATAAAAGCTTTCCTGAAAATTTGGATATATCTTTTCACATACAGTATTGTTTTGTCAGAAAATAAACAAAAATGTTATTTTTGTCGTGCTATTTCCACAGAATATTTTTTGTAAGAAGATATTTTGCTTGCTGCGTTGTCGAAATGGCAGAAAGCGGATTGGAAAAACGTAGATTTTTATGGATTCTCTACAAATTCTGCATTCCAATCAAGATTAAATAGAAAACAGTTGACAAATGGTAGGGAAGCGGATATAATAAAAATGATGATTTCCTGTCAGAACAAACGAATATAGACAACCTGTCTGTGTTCCAACAGATAGACGGATAGAAGAAAGGATCGATTGGATTGAACGAAACACAAAAAGACGGTCGCTCTACATACGGCAGTCCGGCTCCGCTTTCCAGAGAACAGATGCAACAGCAAATGCAGGCTGCTTTTCAGGATGGATCGAATCGCCCGAGAAAGAAGAAACAACCCGAACAAAGACGGATTTCTGATATGCCAAACGGCAAGCCAGCTCAAAGGGGAAAACGTGGCAATCAGCCAGAACCAATGCCCCGTTCCGTTGGTCAGGCGAAAGCAGAAAAACTTCGGCAGATTAAAGCGTCCGTTGCCTCTGCTTCGCAGGGGATTTATAATGAAGAAACGCCATCTGCAACTGCAGCTGAAGCACATCGCTATGTGCATCGCCGCAGCAGTGCACCGCCACCGCCTGTTCCGCCACGGAATAGAAACAGCCGTCCGCAAGAACCGGAATATTATGGCGGTTCGGATGTGGCATCTTCCGGAAAAGGCGGAAAGATTGCTGGTATTATAGTATTGGTTTTGGTTGTACTATTATTAATCGGTTATTTGATTGGCTATTTCTCTTACCGGAGCAAGCTGCTGCCAAAAACCTATGTCAATGGTGTCAATGTCAGCGGAATGACATTAGCGGATGCAGAACAGAAGATTTTGAATAGTGCCAGCAATGAAGGCATTACCTTTATTAAAAAGAGTGGCGAAAAGGTGCACTTTGATGGGGCAGAATTTGGCTCGACCGTTTCTTTCCAAGATGGTGCAATGGATGAAGTCACCAGCCAGAGCCATGTACTGTGGTTTACGCACTTGCTGCATAAGTCGGAATATACGGTTTCTGTAGTCAATTCCTATTCGGAATCGAATCTCTCAAACCTGATACTCTCTTACAGCTGGGGCACAACACCGCCGACGGATGCTCACATTCAAAAGGCAAGCGACGGCACGTATTCCATCGTTCCGGAAGATAATGGCGATATGATTGACGCTACGATTTTAATGAATTATACGCTGGAACAGATGCGGGAAGGCAATAACACGATTAAGCTGGAAGATGCAGATTGTTATTTGCAGGCAGAAGTCAAGTCGGAAGACTTGCAAGCTGCTTTGGATGCTGCCAATTCACTGGCTGGTCTGACGATTACCTATGACTTTGATGACCGACAGGAAGTTCTGGATACCAGCACGATTGCGGACTGGATTACAACAGATACAGACGGAAAAATTTCTGTCGATGAAAATAAGGTCAAGGCATGGGTCAATGAAAACTTGGTCAAGTATGATACCTTTGTACCGGGCTATACCCGTACCTTCCACTCTACCATGCAGGGAACAATTGAAGTACCGCTTGGCGATTATGGAATTTACGGCTGGAAAACGGATGTAGATGCAACCGTTGAAAAGCTGAAAGAATACATCCTTGCAGGCGAATCCGTCACCGTAGAACCGGAATATAGTCAGAGAGGCTATTGCCGTGCAACGGATGACATCGGCGATTCTTACGCAGAAGTAGACATCACGAACCAGAAAGTGTTTGTCTATAAAGATGGCGAATTGGTGATTGAATCCGACTGTGTAACGGGTCTGGCATCTGATCCGGAACGTGCAACACCACCGGGTGTTTATCGTGTCTGGACAATGGAACGGGATGTCATTCTGGGTACTTATGCCGTACAGGGTTACGAAGCACCGGTCAATTACTGGATGAACTTCACAGAAATCGGGATCGGCTTCCACGACCTGGCGAGAGTTGCCTATGGTGGCGACATCTATAAGACCAATGGTTCTCATGGCTGTATCAACCTGCCGTTGGATGTAGCTGCGGAAATGTTTGATACCATAGAGGTTGGTTATCCGGTCATTGTAATTCCGTAAGCATCCATAAAAATCAAAATCAAACAGACAACAAGAGCCGCTTTCTAAAGAAGAGAGCGGCTCTTTTCTATTTTTGTCCCTTATTCCAACTGGTGAAAAAATTATTGTACGGCTGCCTTGATTTTGAGCAGAGCACCTTTTTCCAAACGGGAAACCTGTGCCTGTGAGATGCCGATTTCTCCAGCAACTTCCATTTGTGTTTTGCCTCGAAAGAATCGCAGATATAGGATATTTTTCTCTCGCTGTCCCAGTCCCTGCATGGCTTCCCGAATGGAGAGTTCCCCCAGCCAGTTTTCCATACTATCTCGGTCGCTGATTTGATCCATCACATAGAGGGTATCGCCGGAATCGGAATAGACGGGTTCATACAGGGAAACGGGGTCAGTGATGCTTTCCAGTGCAATCACAACATCTTCTCGTTTTGCTCCGATTTCCGTTGCAATCTGTTCAATGGTGGGTTCTCGCTGTAGCGTTCCGGTCAGGCGTTCTTTTGCCTGCATGGCTTTATATGCCAAATCTCGCAGGGAACGGCTGACTTTGACCTGATTGAAATCCCGCAGATACCGGCGAAGTTCACCGCTGATCATGGGAACGCAGTATGTGGAAAATCGTACCTCTTTGCTCAAATCAAAGTGGTTGATGGCTTTGATGAGTCCCACCACGCCGACTTGAAAGAGGTCTTCCATATCCTCGCCCCGTCCTGTAAAACGCTGAATGACGCTCAGAACCAAACGCAAGTTGCCCTGAATGAGTTTATCCCGTGCAGCCTTGCTGCCAGTTTCCTGAATTTCCCGCAGCAGTGCCATTTTTTCTTCTTCTTTTAACACTGTTAATTCCGATGTGTGAATGCCTGAAATCATCACCTTTTGAAATGCCATGCGTTTCACCTCCGCCTTTAGTATGCCCGAGGGAAAACGCCTTTAGCCATTTTTTCATCGACAAATCCCTACAAAAAAGCGGTGTGCAATTAAGACAACAATTCCTGTCGCAAACGGGATAAAATCTTTTTTTCTTTTCTGGAAACCTGCACTTGAGAGATACCAAGCCGCTTTGCGGTTTCGGTCTGCGTGAGGTTTTGAAAATAGCGATATTGCAGCAATTTCCGGTCAGCTTGCGGCAGGATTTGCAGCACTTGCCGCAGAGCAAACAGATTTTCCAGTTCGGTGTCCGGTGCAGGAACAGGAATTTCCAAGGGGGCTTCTTCCGCAGCAGTGGTCAACGAGAGTGGCGGCTGTGCAGCACAGAGGGATTCTGCAATGACTTCTTCCGAAAGCCCGGAACGCTCTGCCAGTTCTGTCAGCGTGGCAGCCCTGCCGTGTTTCTGTTGAAACTGTTCTTGTAACTGTTGGATTTGCATGGCGTGTTCTTTGAGAGAACGGCTGACTTTCACCGCTCCGCCATCTCGAAACAGTCGTTTGATTTCTCCGAGAATGACCGGAACAGCATAGGTGGAAAATTGCACACCACGGGTACAGTCAAACGCTTTGACTGCTTTTAACAAGCCGATGCAGCCGGCAGAATAGAGGTCTTCATATTCCATGCCTCGCCCTCGAAAGCGGTTGGCACAGAGATGCACCAGCCCGAGATGTTCTTCGGCGGTGGGAGCATTCATAGAGAAGCCCTCAGTTTTTTCCGCATGATGACGGTTGTCCCTTCATTGGGTTTGCTGCGAACTTGCAGGCGATCCATAAAACTTTGCATCACAGCAAATCCCAGTCCTGCACGTTCTTCCTCCTTTGCAGTGGTATAGAGGGGCTGCATGGCTTGTTCGATGTCCGGAATGCCACAGCCACGGTCTTTGACACGAATATAAACTTCACGGTCTGCTAAAATCTTAATATGTAATTCCACGTCGCCTTTCTGGCTGCGATAGCCGTGTACAATGCTGTTGGTGACCGCTTCGGAAACAGCGGTTCGGATGTCTGCCAGTTCTTCCACGGTGGGGTCGAGCTGCACCAAAAAGGCAGCAACCAGCGAACGGGCAGTGCGTTCGTTGACAGAGATGCCGGGAAAGACCATTTTCATTTGGTTGGTGGTATGCATGACGTTCCTCCTGCTTAAACGTTGGTGATTTCGATGCTGGCGATGCGTTCCATGCCGGAAAGCCGCATCACTCTGCGGATATGCGGGGGCGGATTCTGAATGATGACATGACCGGAACGAGCCTGCATCTGCTGGCAGCGACCCAAAATCAACCCGATTCCGGAACTGTCCATGAATGTGACCTTTTCAAAGTCCAGCCGCAGTTGATGCGGTTCGTAGTCTAAAATCGCTTGGTCGATTTCCTCCCGCAAGCTGCGGGCACAGTGGTGGTCAATTTCGCCGTCTAGTACTGCCGTCAGGCAGGGGTTTTCCAGTTGGATGGTAACAGGCATGGTGATACTCCTTTCTTCGTCCTGTAGAGAATAGTTTTATTGTAGCAGGAACGGCGAAAAAAATCTGTCGAAGGAGCGGTGTTGTTCTGTCGGGAAAAGCGAAATCCATAGAAGAACGAGCGGAGAATGTTGGCGGTCGTTCTTTCAAAAAGAAAGAATTCCACCTTGAAATTTTGTAAAAATAAGAAAGAATGGGCAAAATTAGCGAGAATTTACAAAATAGATTGGTTTTCTTATTTACAAATCGCAGAAATTGGGGTATAATAAAAAAATATGTAGACCCCGTTGCCGGCTGCGGAGCGGTGTTCCTGCATCTAACACGATGGCAGTACCATGTTGCTTTGTGCAGAATCGTGGAAAATTTGCCGTTGTTCCAAACAAATGAAAAAGCAAGGAGGAGGCTTTTTATGTTTTTTTCAGAATCCGATGTGACGGAATTTATTGAAGACAACGATGTAAAATTTATTCGACTGACATTTTGTGACACCCTTGGGGTAATGAAAAACATTGCCATTTTGCCGAGAGAACTGCCGAGAGCGATTGCTTACGGCATCCCGTTCAATGCAACAGGACTGCTGGAGGAACAGCATCAGAACTTGTTATTGAAACCGGAATGCACGACCCTTTCTGTTTTGCCGTGGCGACCGCAGTCCGGCAGAGTTGTTCGGTTCTTCTGCAATCTGATGACCATGGACGGCAAGCCGTATGCAGGGGACTTGCGGCAAAATCTCCGCAATACCATGCGAGAGATTGAAGAAAACGACTATCAGTGTCAGATTGCAACCCGCTGTGAATTTTATCTGTTTAAGACCGATGTAGAGGGCAATCCGACTAGAGAACCCTATGACCAAGGCGGCTATCTGGATATTGCACCGCTGGACAAGTGCGAAAATACCAGACGGGAAATCTGCCTGTCGCTGGAAGAAATGGGATTGAACCCGACTTCCTCCTGTCACAAGCATGGACCAGGACAAAATGAAATTGATTTCGCATGTAGCAATCCGCTGACCGCAGCGGACAACATGATGCATTATAAAACCGTTGTGAAAACGATTGCAGCTCAGAACGGCTTGTATGCATCGTTCATGCCGAAGCCGCTGCCAAATCAAAACGGCAGTGCCTTAAAAATCAATATCATTGTTCGCAAGCATGGACAAAACATTTTCGGCTCTTGCCCAGAGGATATGACACCGGAAGGAAAGTCCTTTATTGCCGGAATCCTGAACCGGATTTGCGGCTTTACGCTGTTTGCAAATCCGATTGTAAATTCTTACGAACGCCTGCAGCTGCACACCGCACCGGGACGGGTCAACTGGTCATCCGAAAATCGAGTGCCGTTGATTCGCCTGATGTATGTACCAGGCGGCGATGCCATTATTGAAGTACGGTCTGCGGATGCCTATTGCAACCCGTATATTACGTTCCAGATGCTGTTGCGTGCTGGTATGGAGGGCATTCATCATCAGGAACAGCTCAAGGAAGAATGGGATGCAGCCAACGTGACAACGGTATTCCAGAAGCTGCCGACTTCGTTGGAAGAAGCGTTGCAGATGGCACGGGAAAGCGAATTTGTAAAGGCATATCTGCCGAATGCCATTCTGCATGATTTCTTCCAGAAAACCGAACAGCAGATTCAAACAGTTTCTGAGGCAGAAGATGCACAGGCATACTCTTATCATCACTTTTTTTAAAACCACGATGAGAAAAAGATGAAAAGGGGGTATGGATGTGTATACAGAACGAACGCTGTTGATTTCCGGTTCAGAAAAGGGATTGGATGCGATTATCAATTTTCTGAAAGGTTGCGGATATGCTGCGGTTTCTGTGGTATCCAGCGGCGATGAAGCCCGCCGGATGTTGCAGCAGGATACATTCAGTTTGATTGTATTGAATACACCGCTGAAAGATGAATTCGGCTATCAGCTTTCGCTGCAATTGACACAAAATACCTGTTCCGGTGTTGTGATGCTCTGCAAGGCGGACATGGCGGAGGAAATGGCGAACAAGACGATTTCCTATGGGGTTCTGGTGGTTGCAAAGCCCTTGAATCGAGCGGCACTGCTGCAAGCGATTCGGATGGGAAAAGCGATGCACGGGCGAATGATGCATATGAAAGCGGAAAACGACAAGCTGCAAAAGAAACTGGAGGAATTGCGGTGTGTATCCCGTGCAAAATGTATCTTGATTGAACGGGAACAATACACGGAAGAGCAGGCACACCGTTACATTGAAAAATTGGCAATGGATACCCGCCGGAATCGGAGAGAAGTTGCAATGGAAATTTTGTCCCATTATACGGGAATGTAAAAATTGACAAAAATAATTCGGGGCATTTTGCAAACGCAGCAATGCCCCGAATTTTATAAAATGAACAAAAAAGAATTGTTGTTATTGAGCAGAATAAACAGAGTAGCAGTCTGTTTGTTTGTTCCAGTCAGCGTCATAGTACTGAACGTAGATTTCCACTTTTTCAATGGAAGCTGGGTCGATTGGCTGATTGTAACAATAAATGGTTTTCTTATCTTTTCCTGTTCCAGTTCCCTGCACAAAGGCGAACTGCTGATAAGGCGTATCGGTTAGTAAAACGCTGCCATCCTGATTTTTTGGCAAATCGGGGAACATGAAGAAATCATCAGATAAGATCGTTCCATCCTTCAGATAGACAACGGGGGAAACGGCACCCAGTTGCTGTATGGTTTCCGGAATCTGCGATACAGAAAGGGACAGTTCATCCATAGAAATTGCAATTCCTTCTGATTCTGCGTTAATTACAGTGGTATCTATAGAATCAATTGGAATTTCTGCTGACCATGCTCCTTCCAGAATAGCTGGTAATTTTTCAAATGCGGCTTTGCGTGCAGCACGGGTCTTTTCATCAAGATGATGTGTTTGCCAGTAATCTTTCCATTCTTCAACGGGTGTTGTTTCGGAAGAATATGCAGTTCGCCAATGATCTTGTAAATCCACAATCTCATTTTGCACCTGCTGTTCTTGCTCTTTATCATAAACGCCTGTAAAAGATACCTGTAAGGTGCTATTGGAAAAATCAGAATCTACCAGATAATAAGTGGCATAATACACATGGTCAGCAGTTTTGCTTTTTTGGAGATAGCTGCTCAAAGCACCGCTGTTCACCAGATTTTTTTCTGTTCCGTCTGCGGTCTTTAGTGTAAAATATGGGAGCAATCCCATGGATTCTGTCAAAGCAGTGTCATCCTTTACGGTCAGTTGTACGCTAAGCATTAGCGTATTGTGATCGTGATAAAATCCAAGCAAGGAAACAGTTGCCTGATCTGTTGCTGTAAAAGTGACATCCGGGCAGCGATAATAGGCTTGCATCTGTGCAATGCTGTCCGGTATGCTGGAAGAAACGCCAGGCAGATTAATTCCGGAGTCAGAAAGATTAGAACTGGAAACTGTAGAGAAAAACAAGTCCATATTTCCAGTTACAGCGGCGGTTGTGATTGTTCCGCAAGCTAAAATTGCAACAGCAGCAGCAATGCCGAACAAGCGATAAGATTTTTTCTTTTTTGTTTTTACAATTGGATGATAACCAATTTTTGAAAACACTTGATCGGAAATCGCCTTTTCATTCATCGGTTGTTCTTTTAGATGCGGCAGGGTGTTGTCCTCGGGTGTGAAATGGTCGAAAATGTCATAAAGACTCTGTTTCATATACATAACCCCTTTCTATCAGCAGTTGTTTTAATTTTTTTCTGGCACGATGTAATCGTACTTTGACTGCTGAAACAGATAATTGAAGTTCTTCTGCAATTTCTGGTATGCGTTGATAGTAATAGTAATAACGAATTAAAATATCTCTGTCTGTTACAGAAAGATTCCTTATCGTGTCTTGTAACGCCTCAGACAATAGCGTATGTTCAACTTCTTGTTCCAAATCTGCTGTTTCTAATAAAATTGCTTCTTCTTCTAAAGGAATTGTTTCGGATAGAGAACGCAGGCGGCTTTTTGCCTTGTTTCGTGCGATTGCTGCTAAGTAAGCACGTACTTTTCCGGCTTGCAGCTTGTCCGTTGTTTGCCAGACAGCAAAAAATGTGTCTGCGGTTAATTCCTCTACATCCTGTTCAGAAAGAGAACTGCGTGTAATATTGCGGATAATTGTGCCAACATAAGCTTGATAAGTAGAAATCAGAGCTTGCAGACCTTCTGGTTTTTGTAATTGCAGCAGGGTAATCAGCCGGCTTTCCCGCATAATGCATTCCTCCTGTTTTTGTTTTTTGAAGATTTCCTGTCAGTGTTGCAGCTGCCTGACATCTATCATAACGCAACGAAAGGGAAAATGGTTACTGCTTTTCAAACAAAATGAAAAATCTGTTGAGAAATAAGGTTTTTATTTGAGGTCTTCATAACCCCCCAATCTATCGATGTGAAAAATGTAGGAAAGTAGAAATCAGCGATAATTTTTTAGAATTTTTTTCAAAAACCGCTTGACAAGATACCCCATTTTGGTCTATAATCAAGATACCCCGATGGGGTATTTATCACATGGCAACACCGGAGAGAAAGAATTCAATTGGGCACGTTTTTGGTCGGAGCAATAGTTGTGATTGTCCTAACGGTTGTAGTGGTTTACACCATACGCCACTGTGGAAAATAAAGAAAAAAGAAAGCTGGGTTTTAAAATGGTAAAAACAGTATTAAAGATTGATGGCATGATGTGCGGGATGTGCGAATCTCATATGAACAACTTGATTCGCAATCTGTTTCAAGTGAAGAAAGTGACTTCTTCCGCAAAAGATGGCGAAACCGTCATCATCAGTGAACAGGAACTGGATATGCCGAAGCTGGAAACAGAGATTGCAGGCATTGGCTACAAGCTGCTCTCGCATACCAGTGAACCGTATGTCAAGAAGGGGCTGTTCTCGTTCCACAAATAAGGAAGTATTTGGAATATTGCTGTATAAATACTCAGAAATTTGGTAAGAATGCCAAAAAATGAGGAATTCTCTTGCCCTTCGCTTTCAAATCGGTTATAATAGAATCAATGGAAAATCAATCCAAATGCGATCGATGATGATTTGAATGGGGGTATTTTGGATGCGAAAAACAAGATTGATTTTGGGTGCATTATTGGCAGCAGCCCTTGCTTGTACAGGCTGTGGAAAGGATGCAGATTCTACCGCAAATGTAGACTTGGAAGCCATGACTTCAGAAGCAGAAACAACACCGGAGGAAGAGCCGGAAGTGATTGTGAAAACTTCCATTGTAACAGAAATTGTGGTGAAGCCTGCAACCAAAACGGAAACAGTAGCCGATGCAACACCTGCTAAAACCGCAGCACCTGCTACGCCTGCCGCTCCTGCTGCAAATCCAACAACAGGGGACATTTATACGGATGTTGTGGCACAATATCGGGTAGCCAGTGACAAAGAAGTTTATCCATATTCTTATGCGATGGCAGATTTGAATTTGGATGGCTATCCAGAATTGATGGTTAAGACCGGAAACTGTGAAGCGAATTTTGTCTATGAGATTTGGACAAAGGGAGCAGACGGAAAAGCAGTCAAAATAGGAACGGCGAGAGGTTTTCATTCTCAGCTGTATTATAATGACCAGACTGGATTATTATATAGCAACATGTGTATACAGGATGCACAGAGCATTTCCAGTTATGCAATGGTATCCGGCACATTACAGGAAACATTGCTTTGCAATTGGGGATTGCGAGACAGCGATTATTACCGCCAGAATGGCTATTATGATTTGACCAGAATGGATCATGTATTCTTGTTGGTAGAGAATGATATTAACGACTATGTTTTCCAAAACAGTGCGTTGCAGAGCGGAAACGACAGTGCAATGACGATTGAGGAATACGCAGCCCATGTAAACGGAGCAAGTTCCAACCAGAATCAATCCGAAGAGGACAAGCACTTAGTTACCGAAGCACCGCAGCAGCAGGAAACCACACCGCCAGCCGCTGCCGCTTCAGAAGACACCTTGAAAGAGCAAGTTCTCTCGAAATGTGGGAATAGTCCGTTGGATTGGTATTATGATGATTTCGATGGTGATGGAAACAAAGAAGCCTTTGCAATGGCATATCAAGATGATGGAATAGGTCATGAGATACTGGGCTTATTCTATGTCAATGCACAGGGAACGGTCACCGATTTAGGGACAGATTTCTGGGGTGCTTATGGATACGGAAGAGTCGTTGCCTATAACAGCAGCAAAAAATTTTTCGTATTTGATACTGGTAATGGTGGTTCTGGTTCTACTGATTACCTGTATGGTGTGACGAATGGGGCTTGTTATTCTTCCAACTTGTCTGGTTCTCTGCACGGCTTCCAAGTCGATGAAAACGGGGCATATACATTTGAAGATGGTTCTGCTGCCCACGAACGTCCACAGATTCGGCTTTACTATGATGAAAGCACCGGCGATTTTCATCAGTAAGCAATTTGAATTTTCTATGAGACAGAAAACGCTCCGGCAAGGTTTTTCCCTGCCGGAGCGTTACTTGTATTGTATTATAAAAGATGAAAAGTTATTGATTTCGATGATAAAGAATCATCAGCCCTTTTAATAAGAGATCATCATCTAAAATCATCGGATGTTTACAAAGCGGAACAATGACTGTCGCAAGTCCGCCCGTTGCAACCACTGTACAGGGTTCGCCAAGCTCTGCTTGAATGCGGTCGATCAAACCATCTAAGGAACAAGCAGTTCCAAACAGCAGACCGCTTTTCATACAATCAATGGTGTTTTTTCCAATGACATGCTTTGGCGGTTCGAGTGCGATTTTCGGAAGCTGTGCCGTGCGGGCAATGAGAGAATCATGTGAAACGCCAACACCAGGCATAATGATTCCGCCAAGATATTGTTTGTTTCGATTGATAACAGAAAGCGTGGTTGCTGTTCCCATATCAATGATGATCAGCGGCAGGGAATATTCCTGAATGCCGGCAACTGCTCCGACTACCAAATCACTGCCCAACTGTGCCGGATTGTTGATAACAATACTCAGACCGGTTTTCATGCCCGGTTCTACAACGGTTACAGAAACATTTAAGTATTTTTGCACCGCTCTTTGAAATGTGTTGGTCACAGAAGGAACGACAGAAGAGAGAATTGCCCCCTGTACTTCCTTTGGGTCAATGTTGTGAACATCCAATGCCGTTTTGACATCTGAAGCATATTCCAAGTCTGTGGCTGCCTGATTGGTGGAGATGCGTTCAATAAAGAGAATCGTTTCTCCCTCAAAACCGCCCAGTACAATATTTGTATTTCCAATATCAATCGCAAGAATCATTCCGCATGTTCCTCATTTCTGCTTTTATTCTGCTGCAACCAATTTTGCTTTTGGAGCAGGAACTAATTTTGCCTTTGTCAAAGCTGCCCCGACTGCACCCGTAACTAAAGTGGAAGAAACCCATTCTGCAATGGCATTTATGCCGACAAAGGCACAAACGAACAGAAAGACATTTTTTCCTGGTGCAAGTGTTTCCCGATAGGACAGGATGATATCCGTTTTCCCGAATAACAGAATCAGACTGCTCATATAGAACAGCGTATTCAGGAAAGCAGCAAAAAATCCGGTTACCGCACAGTTTGCGATCGCACTTGTGCAGTGCTTCCGCATGGCATTGGAGAGAAGTCCAATGAGCAGACCGTCCAGCATTCTTGGCACAAAGCATTGAAAAACGGTCAGGATCGGACTGATTCCAAACAGTGTCGTTCCCAGTACGCTGCCGCCAAAGCATTGTAAGAAGCTGGTCAATCCAAAAACACCGCCGGCAACGATGCCGCCTACTGGGCCAAGAGCAATTGCTGCAATTGCAACTGGAATGGTATTGAATGTAATGGCCAAAGGTCCAATATTCAAATATCCCAGCGGTGTGTAGGCGAGGATGACGAGGACTGCTGCCATTAAGCCCAGCAGTACCATAGATTTGATGTTTTTCTGTGATTTCATACAGAAACCTCCTTGTTATTATTCCCGAAACCGGGATACAATACAATACAGGTGCAGTATATCATATTTTTTTCAAATTTTATATATCTTTTTCTGAATTTTTTGTGTTATACTATGCACAACCCACCGGATAGAAACTGCATCCAATCTGGTGAAATGGAAACCGACAGGAGGAACGCCCATGTTAACAGGAAAAACCGTTGTGCTTGCCGTAACCGGCAGCATTGCTGCTTATAAAATCGCCAACCTTGCCCGTATGCTGAAAAAACTGCATGCAGATGTACAGGTTTTAATGACGCAAAACGCCACAAATTTCATCAATCCGATTACATTGGAAACGCTGACAAATCAGAAGTGTTTGATTGATACGTTTGACCGGAACTTTCAATACAGTGTGGAACACGTTGCCCTTGCGAAACGGGCAGATGTGGTTCTGGTTGCTCCGGCATCGGCAAACGTCATTGGAAAGCTGGCAAACGGCATTGCAGACGATATGCTGACGACAACCATTCTGGCGTGTCCGTGTAAAAAGTGGATTTCTCCGGCGATGAATCACAATATGTATCACAACCCGATTGTGCAGGACAATATCCAAAAACTGGAGCGATTCGGCTATGGCATCATTCCGCCAGCGACAGGAATGCTGGCAAATGGCGACATTGGGGACGGCAGAATGCCGGAAGAAACGGTATTGTTAGAATATCTCTTGCGGGAAATTGCCTATCCAAAAGACCTTGCCGGAAAGAAGTTCCTGATTTCTGCCGGAGCAACGCAGGAAGCGTTAGACCCTGTACGGTTCTTGACGAATCATTCCTCTGGAAAGATGGGCTGTGCATTGGCACGGGCAGCGATGCAGCGAGGAGCAGAAGTGACATTGGTTGCAGCTCATATGGAAGTTGCACCGCCGCCGTTTGTAAAAGTTGTTCGGGTGACATCCGCAGCAGACATGGCAGAAGCGATTTTACCGGTTGTAGCGGAATATGACTGCATCATCAAGGCGGCAGCTGTTTCCGATTATACACCTGTTGCCACCTCCACGGAGAAAATCAAGAAAGCAGACGGAACATTGACGGTTTCGTTCCAGCGGACGACCGACATCTTGAAAACGCTGGGTGAACACAAGCCGGAACATCTGTTTTTATGTGGATTTTCAATGGAAACTGAAAATGTTATAGAAAATTCTCGGAAGAAGCTGCAATCAAAACACTGTGATATGATTTGTGCGAACAGCCTGCGGAAAGCAGGGGCTGGATTTGGCGGCGATACGAATATTATTACGATTCTGACAGCAGAACGGGAAATTGAACTGGAACAAATGACAAAAGACGAAGCTGCCCACCGCATTTTAGATACCATACTGGAAAGCGGACTTTGATTGTGTAATTTTTGCAGTTCGTCCATCTCGGTTTAGGATGTGAAACTTTTAGAAAACCACTTGCCAATCAGAAAAAAATGTTGTATAATAAAATTAGTCACGTTTCGTGCAATCAATTTAAAAAAATGGAGGATTCCCACTATGTATCAGGATATGATGGATACCATCGGATTCGTTGGAAAGTACGATCCGGAAGTAAGTGCAGCAATGGAAAAAGAACTGGCAAGACAGAGAAGAAATCTCGAACTGATTGCCAGTGAAAATATTGTTTCTCCGGCTGTTATGGCAGCAATGGGTTCGGTTCTCACCAATAAGTATGCAGAAGGTCTGCCGCACAAGCGGTACTACGGCGGATGCGAATATGTTGACGTTGTAGAAGAAATTGCCATTGACCGTGCAAAGAAGCTGTTTGGTGCAAAGTTTGCAAATGTACAGCCGCACTCTGGTGCACAAGCAAACACCGCTGTATATTTTGCTCTGTTGCAGCCAGGTGATACCGTACTGGGCATGAGTCTGGCACACGGCGGACATCTGACACACGGTTCTCCGGTCAATATTTCCGGTAAGTATTTCAACTTCGTTTCCTATGGTCTGGGCGATGATGAAACCATTGATTATGACAAGGTAGCTGCTCTGGCAAAGGAACACAAGCCGAAGATGATTGTTGCAGGTGCAAGTGCATATCCAAGAATCATTGATTTCCCGAAGCTGGCAGAAATTGCAAAGTCTGTTGGAGCATATCTGATGGTTGACATGGCACACATTGCCGGTCTGGTTGCAGCAGGCGTGCACCCATCTCCAGTTCCGTATGCAGATATTACCACTACCACAACCCACAAGACTTTGCGTGGCCCTCGTGGCGGTCTGATTCTCTGCAACGATGAAGAACTGGCAAAGAAAATCAACAAGGCTGTTTTCCCGGGCACACAGGGTGGGCCATTGATGCACGTGATTGCTGGTAAGGCTGTTTGCTTCGGCGAAGCCATGAAACCGGAATTCAAGGAATACGGCAAGCACATTGTAGAAAATGCACAGGCACTGGCAAAGGGTCTGGTACAGCGTGGATTCAATCTGGTTTCTGGCGGTACAGACAATCATCTGATGCTGGTAGACCTGCGTCCGTTCTCCATTACTGGTAAGGAACTGGAACACCGTCTGGATGAAGTTTATATCACAGTCAACAAGAATGCCATTCCGAACGACCCAGAAAAGCCGTTTGTAACTTCTGGTATTCGAGTTGGAACACCGGCTGTTACGACACGTGGTCTGGGCGTTGCTGAAATGGATCAGATTGCAGAATGCATGTATTTGACTGCAACACAGTTCGACAAGGCAGATGAAATTCGTGAAATGGTAACAGCCATCTGCAAGCAGTATCCACTCTACGAATAACCTACTTTTCTTTTTGCTGAAAAAAGAAAAGTAGGCAAAAGAAAAAAGAGATTGCCGTTCGGCAGGGAAAGCATGGAATCATCTTTTTCATCTGGTTTCTTTTTGCTGAAAAAGGAAAAGTAGGCAAAAGAAAAAAGAGATTGCCGTTCGGCAGGGAAAGCATGGAATCATCTTTTTCATCTGGTTTCTTTTTGCTGAAAAAGGAAAAGTAGGCAAAAGAAAAAAGAGATTGCCGTTCGGCAGGGAAAGCATGGAATCATCTTTTTCATCTGGTTTCTTTTTGCTGAAAAAGGAAAAGTAGGCAAAAGAAAAAAGAGATTGCCGTTCGGCAGGGAAAGCATGGAATC
>ERZ1673743.281-NODE-281-length-85404-cov-89.383531_pt1 | contig 85404 bp, 75 predicted proteins | sample MGYA00580197_ERZ1673743 | MGnify/ENA primary metagenome ERZ1673743 (study PRJEB41218, sample SAMN15661795) | gut metagenome | host: Homo sapiens | place: Canada: London | collected 2015-08-20/2019-03-30 | study: EMG produced TPA metagenomics assembly of...
AAAATATAGGGCTATTCAGAACGAGGATTTTTGCACTTCGTTATTGAATCTTCAGTATTTTGTGTCTGATTGCGGTCTTCTGCGTCATGAAGAGCACCCTCTTTCTCTTTCCGCTCTCTTTCCCGACGGGCACGGCGGCGTCCGAGCCACCCCGTGACGGACCATGCGACCAGTTTGCCGCTGCGGTCGAGCACGAATATGGTCAGCAGCACAACTACAAGAATGAAAGTAAGTGATTTCAGCATATAGAGCGGCTGCGGGCGCAGGAAATCGAGAAAATCCGAGGGGTTCGTTACAGCCGACATTTCTGCATAATTCACCGACGAAAGAGAACGTTTCCATTGCACCTCACCGTTTTCGAGATAAACGATAGCGGTAGTGCCTCGGGCAAGTTCTTTTATAAGAGTAGGTTCGGCATGATAAATACCGTAGTCAGCCATCGAAATGTCGCGCCAATAATCAATGGCAAGGTCGCTCCCGTTGCCGATAAGCGCAATGAGCGAACCGCCTCTGCCGGAGATAAAGTCATTCAAGTCGTTGATTTTGTAGGTAGACGAAATGTCAGTTCGCTTTACGTCGGGTATGGTAACAATGAACTGCGGACCTGTCTGCTCTACGATTTCCGGCGCAATATCCTCGCCATCCTTTACGATCGCAAAACCGTCGGTCTGATTTTCCGAGCCGGAAATAAGCTTGCGATCCACGAAAGTCCACACCGAATCGTCGGGCAGATTATCTTCTCCGAACTCACGCCTCTCCCCTTCCGCATTCTCATAAATAAAGGAATAGACCGGCTCACCGGAATTTTCTTCATCCGCATTTTCTGTAGAAATCAACTCTGTTCCCTCGGCAAAACGCCTGAAATCGAGCATCGGCTGGATATTGTAACCGTAAATCTCTATTATAAGTATATATAATGTCAGGAGTCCGCCAATCACAAAATCCATATATGAGCCAAAAATACTGCCGACGGTCGTATTGTAGCGGGCGAGATATATGAGCGCCAGGGTTATAAGTATGTTCTTCAGAAAAGTAGCTGTATTAGAAATCACCAGGAAGTCGCCGAAGCAGCCGCAATCCGCCACGGGGTCAGCAATGGCGATCCATGCCGTGAGGGGAAGCATAACAGCCATCATCAGCAACATTATCCACACTGAAAACCTTCTGTATAATCCTACGAGAAGCAGGAATCCGAACACGAATTCGGCCGCAGCGAGAGCACCCGCACCCACCACTATTATAGAATCGGGAATGTTCCATCCCCATACCTGCAGATATTCCTCGATCTTGAACACACTGCCCCATATGTCGATGGCTTTGACAAAACCCGACATCGTGAACGTGGCGCCAATGATCAGGCGCAGTATCCATACTATAGCACCTTTTAATCTGGAATGGATTTCAACAACCCTCTCCATTGTTTTCGGTGAGTTTTATGATTCCGAATACGGCATAGTTGATCATATCCATATAGTTGGCATCGATACCTTCCGACACTATAGTCTTGCCGCTGTTGCTCTCAATCTGCTTTGTACGCTGTATTTTCGTGAGTATAAGATCTGTATAGGAATTCACACGCATGCCGCGCCACGCTTCACCATAATCGTGGTTCTTCGCCAGCATCAGACTGCGTGCCTCAGAGGCATAGTGGTCATACAATGTCATGGCTTTACCGCAATCTATATCGGCTGTATCGGAGGCTCCGAGTTCGAGTTGAATCAGTCCGACAATACCATAGTTTACAATCGCCATAAATTCCGGAAGGATACCTTCGTTGACCATAGCGGCATTTTCCTCGAGCGTGCGTATGCGCTTTGCCTTGATGAAAATCTGGTCGGTTATCGAGCATGGACGCATTATGCGCCAGGATGCGCCATAGTCCTTGAGTTTCTTTTCAAATATGTCGCGACACATTCCAAGCGCCGCATCGAATTCCTGATTAGTGCGTTCTGACATCGTTATAATCATTTTATGATACAAAATTAATGTTTTTCGGGCAAATTGGGGCAATAAGGCAAAGGTTTTTCAACGTAGAAAGTGCCTGAATATAACTTTTTAAAATTTTCAGATGGCCTTCCCTGTCTAAATTTTAACTAAAAATCTGATTGATTGACTTCGGGCTAAAATCCACAAGAGCGGGATCTGCAAACGATACAGACAAAACAGACTGAAAGATCTGAAAATGCTTTTTAAGTTAAACTGATATTAACTTGCGAAATATGACCAATTAAAGTTAAACGGCTTGCATAACGCTCAGATATATAGTAACTTTGCAATGCGAAACTTAAACCATGACACAGTTATAAACGCCGCTGCCGGAGCGTAGCTTCTCCTCACCTCTCCCGACGGGGAATATAAAGAATTAACCGCTCATCTTGAGCTCCGGCAGTCAGAAAAAAATCACATCGGGAATGTGAGTCAAGCCGGGCGGTTTTTTAACAGAATATTTTGAAGTTGTAAGTACCATAGTTCATAACAATCATTTTTCCATAATCTCAAAATAAGAATCATTAATCTCATAACTCTCTACTTTGACTGATATTCCGCCGGAGGCATCTCCCGCCTCCCTGGCTTCGGCAACAATCCGAAGCCTCCCTCCTCGACAAGTCTCTCCTATATGCAAGGGGATGGCGGGGATGCAAAGGCGACAGTTGCGTTGTCGGTGTGTATTTGAGAAAATAAGAGACCGATAATTAGAATTGATGATTATTATTCCGAGCGTCAGCTGCGTGAGCAGAGGGCGCTTTTTTATTTAAACGGGAACCGGATCTGTCAGCGTGGCACCGGATATCCCGCTTTCTCGAGCAGTGCAAAAGTTTCGGACCGTCCGGAATTGATACGATCCGGGTAATGGGCATCAGAATTCACCATCAGAGGCACCCGGGCTTCAATCAACGGTTTCCAGAACTGCGGCGAGGGAAAGAGACGCTGCGACTGAATATAAGCTTTCGTATTGATTTCAGCTATCACACCCGACGAGATTATGAGATCGGTCATATCGGTTATGTGGCGGCGGTACCACGGCTCATCCTCAATGCCGGGACTGAAAACAGAAGCGTTGAAACCGATTTTGTCAAAATGTCCGATTATGTCGAATTTGCCTTCCTGAAGCATCTGTTTTGAGCGTGCATAGAAGGTATCGACCACATAACGGATATTACCGTCGAAATGCTCATGCATCTTTTTTACGAAAGCTTCAGGCCGCCCGTCGACGTCGACCTCTTCGCCGGTTTTGAGCGACGGAATAAAATGTACTGAACTGAGACGATAATCGAGTGGAATGCCGTCGAAAACTCCGCTTGCCGCGCCCCAGCCGGAGCCGAGATAGTCGATTTCCATCGAAGTGTAAAAGCAGACCGTGCCACGGTATTGCTCCTTTATCCTGTTCATTTCAGCGAGATAAAGCGGCAGGTCTGCGTCGTGCATATTGCACGACGTTAGCATCGGAGCTATCGAGTGAGGCGTAAATCCCCAGTGGGTGAATCCTGCGGCGGCGACCGCTTCCGCCATAACGGATATGGAGGCGCGGCCGTCGCAGAACTGGGTATGAGAGTGGAAATTATAGTTTCGTGTTGATGATATTATTTCCCGAAGCATAGCTTTACTTGTCGGATACGGGAGGATTTGCTATGTTATTGCGCATGGAAGTGTCGGCCTCCATGTTTTTAAGGCGATAGTAATCCATCACGCCGAGGTTTCCGTTTAAGAAAGCCTGAGCCATTGCACGCGGGAGTTCAGCTTCGGCCTCGATAACTTTTGCGCGCGCTTCCTGTGCCTTGGCTTTCATCTCCTGTTCGAGTGCGATTGCCATGGCGCGGCGCTCTTCAGCCTTAGCCTGAGCAATGTTCTTGTCGGCCTGAGCCTGGTCAATCTGCAGGGCTGCGCCGATATTTTTGCCTATGTCGATGTCGGCTATATCGATTGACAGAATTTCGAATGCAGTTCCGGCGTCGAGACCCTTGCGGAGCACCACTTTGGAAATATTATCGGGGTTTTCGAGCACTTCCTTGTGGCTGGCGCTCGAACCGATCGACGATACGATGCCCTCGCCTACTCGGGCAAGCACGGTGTCTTCGCCTGCGCCGCCTACGAGCTGCCGGATATTGGCGCGAACCGTTACACGTGCGATTGCAATCAGCTGGATACCGTCTTTTGCCACGGCTGTCACGTGGGGTGTCTCAATCACTTTTGGATTGACCGACATCTGCACGGCCTGGAAGACATCGCGGCCGGCGAGATCAATGGCAGTGGCCATCTTGAAGCCGAGGTCAATGTTGGCTTTCGACGCTGAAACGAGCGCATGAACCACCTTCTCAACGTTGCCGCCTGCGAGGTAGTGGGCTTCGAGTTCATCGCGGGTCACATCGTTCAGACCGGCTTTGTGGGCTTCTATGAGCGCACGCACTATCACCGTAGCGGGAACCTGACGAATACGCATCAGAAACAGCTGCATGAGCGAAATTCTCACACCGCTGACCCGGGCTGAAATCCATAAGAAGAACGGCACGTAGTAGAAAAACACACATAGCAGTACTATCGCCGCTATGACGAGGAGAATGATTGTTAATTCCATATCTGAATTTTAAAAAATTGGTTTATTTCGTATAAAAACGGATCATTTACCTGTTTCAAGTTCAATCACACCGTTGGCTTCCTTGCGGAGTTCTGAGCGCTGCCGCTCTATCTCGCGCTCGAGGCTGCGGATCTCGTCGGCCACCGAGGTGTCGCCGCGGTGATAAGAGAGACGGAGCGATGCGAGCTTTTCGCGGTCGAGGTTGAATTTTTTCTGCTCCACGAGATAGTGGACAAATGCCTGACGGGCATCGTCGCTATTAAAATCTTCGAGTTTCGTATAAATTCTTCCGCCGGGAATAGCAAAGGCGAATTTCTCCCGGCTGCGGCTCTTTCCGCTTCCGGCGAGCGCCTCAATCCGGGCGCGCACGTCGGCGTAGTCCTTACCTTCCTGCCAGGTAGACTTTATGGAACTGACCCGGGCATACGAAGCGAGATCGGGAGTATCGACAGGGTAGTTAATACGCAGATCCTGCGGGATAAACGTGTAAATCGTCACGGAGTCGCCGAGATGATTGCGGTCAGTGACCCACCAGCCGGTACCCGTTACCTCATCGATGGCATACAGGTAGTCATTGTCGGGCGAGTTGTAGGGCATGCCTATGTTGGACGGCTGGAGGAAACCGTCTTCGTCGCGCCGTGAAATGAATATATCGAGGCCGCCGAGCGATTTGTCGCCGTCGGCGGCGAAATATAGCGTCACTCCGTCGCTCATAAGGAATGGAAAGTCAATCCACGAGCCGGAATCTTCGCCGAATATCGAATTATAGTCGAAAAGTTTCACCGGATTGTCCCATTTTCCACCTACAAGGCGCACCGACTCATACATAGTGGAACGGTCACCGTTGGCATCGGATCCGACCCAGATTACGTCGTCGCCGTTTTCGCTTACGTAGGCGGCATCGCTGAACTGCTCCACGCTGTGCTGACGCAGCCATTCCGGTTCAACAATATTTTCAATCTGTTCGCCCGACAGAAGTGACCCGGCAGGCGCAGCAAGACGGATAGCCCGGTAGAAGTCTGTAAAAGGAACGTTGACACTGTCTATTATCTGCACCTTTTCAACCCGGTCGAGCATTGATCGCCCGGTAAGTATTCGCTCTGCGAGATAGTCAGTCCAGTCAACCGGCTCCACTGCTCCCGACGGAAGAAAGTTGGCGTCGGCTGCTGCTTCAGCCTTAGACCGTTTGGCTACATATTTGTCGAGATACTCTTGAGCGCGGTCGAAGTCATAGAGCTGAAAATAAACCTCGGCAAGTTTAAGATTGGCGGTGTTGTTTGCCTTGAGATAAAAAGGGATTGACTCGCGATAGCGTCCTGCTTCCTTCAGGGCGTTTCCTGCTGCGAAGTTGAGGGCGCGGTTGGAGGGCGATTTCTTAGCGGCGGCAACTGCCTCAGAAACTTCCGATTCGGAAATAGCAGCACTCACCGTAAGCGCCGGAACGGCTACGGCAAGAGCGAATATTATGCTGGAGAATATTCTCATATACGGTTTGTTTTGCGCAAAGTTACGGTTTATTCTTTAAAATTGGTAATTTTGCACTGATAAAACATATTGAAAATGGCTGATAATTATCTCGAAAATAAAATGGAGGAATACCGGTCGGGGAAACTCAGCGGCAGACATCGCAAACTATCGTCACCCCAAATCCGCCACTCCCCTTCATATCCGGAACTCAAAGTGTTTGTTGCTGCTGAAAAAGCAGATTTGCGTAAGGCTATAGTGACGGAATTCCGCAATGCCGGGTGCAAAGTGGCGTTCTGCGACACCGACCTGAAAGCGTCTGCATCGTTTGCCCAACAAAACGGCTCACGTTTTTACCCCGCCTCGGAAGAGGAAATGTCAAATCCGGGGAATTTTATTCAAAATGCGGCAAAAGTGTGGGACGGCCTCGATATTGTAATTCTTTATCACCCCGAGTCCCAAACCCTTACAGTAGGCGAATATGGGAGCGATTACAAATGTAGCATAACACTGACACACAACAGGCCGCACAGCGGCAGAGAGGCTTGTCCCGACGACGTTGCACGGCTATGTAAGTTTCTGGCAGATCCCGCCAACCGGTTTCTCGACGGCGCAACGCTGTCTGTAAGCTACAGCAGACAGTAATAACCCCAAAGCATCAACCGATTGAACGATTAGACAAACGAATTATCGTTTGGGGGGTGGTATTTGATAATGTTTGTTGTTTCTCCTTCTTTCGGTTTGTTCTCGAATAATTCCGTTAAGCATCTGACCGACAGGTAAACCGATGACAACTTTTCCAACCTTAAAATAAGGGGTAACTACAGGCTCGAATCGGTATATTTGTGTTCCTGTTTGTTGAACAGCTTGTCCTCCAACCAATATGCCAGACTTATCGTTGATTCGGTAATTTAAATAGCCACCGAATGTTGACCGTTTATAATATCCCAGCATACCGGGCGACATAGGCAAGCCGCCGTTCATAGTAGGTGGTGCTCCGAAATAATAAGTTCCATAGGCCGTAAAAGATAAATGTGGAGAAAGGTAATAAGATAAATTTCCCGTTAGGCCGTATTGGGTATGTAACCCTTGATAAAATCCATACTTATTCGCTTCTGCTCCCAAGTAAAGGCTTATCTTCTCATAATTTTGGAAGGCTCCAATGGTGCCATTGTGTATATGCATCAATCCGGGCATATCCATTTCTGTCCCTGCCGCCATAATTGAACCATTACTCCAACCATATAAATCCGACTGCCCCGGGATAAGTGATAATGACGGGATTTTAAGGGCCGCACTTTCATAAGGCTTATAATACTGTGTATTTGGGTAAAATATTGCTGGGAATCCTGGTGCAGAGAATGTCGGTATAGCAAACATGCTGTCAGGAATAATAGGGTCGGTGACAGAAGAAGTTTCTACACCAATACTATCCGCTTCTACCCGGATAGTGGTGATTTCAGTCTGCGCATATGCCGCCACAGCAACCATAGCCTGAAGAAAGACGGAGATAGCTTTCATATAGGTCGTTATTTACTGATTACCAGCATATACCCGAAACCTCGTTGGTTAATGATAGAGATCGAAGGGTCTTGGCGCAGCGCCCGGCGGAGTTTATGGATATAGCCGTGGAGTGAGTTGCGGTTGCTTGGCTCATCACGTTGCCATACTGCAATCATCAGATCCGATGCATCTACTGTTTTTCCGATATTGGCTACTAACAGTTCAAGGATCTTTGCCTCGAAGTGAGAAAGTTCCATGCTTCGCTCTCCCAGTGAGAGCATCTGGGTACTAACATTGAATATATAACTGCCGAGTGAGATTTTTATATCCTCACCTCGGTTGGCATTGTATCGGCGAAGCAAAGCCTTTATCCTAACTATCAGTTCACGTAGTTCAAATGGTTTCTTAAGATAATCATTGGCTCCGATTTCAAACCCTTCCTCAACATCATCAATCGTGCTTTTAGCAGTAAGAAAGAGCAGCGGCACTGTAGGTGATGACTTTCGTATCTCCTTAGCCATCGAGAAGCCATCCATTTTAGGCATCATAACATCCGCCACGACCACATCAGCGCCTTCTGACCTGAATTTATCAAGCCCGGTTATACCGTCAGCAGCGGTGACTACCTCGTATCCCTGTCCGCGCAGCGTATCGGCTACAATCAGAGTGAGATCGGCCTCATCCTCAACAAATAATATCTTATTGCCCATCATTACTGATTTTAATTGTGAATACAGAGCCTTCTCTTTCTTTGCTCCTGACATCAATGTCCCACCCCATTTTGTCAAGTATACTTTTAACATAGTACAAACCAATGCCATAACCGCGAACATCCTGACGGTTGCCGTGTGGTACCTGGTAAAACTTATTGAACAAATACGGGATGGACTTGGCCGGTATGCCTATACCGTTGTCCGCAACAGAAATTTCTTTCTCATTGCCGGATATAGTTATAGCAACGCTGTCGCCTGAGTATTTGATTGCATTGTCAATCAAATTATTCAGAATATTCGACAAATGAGTTTTATCTGCTTTTATCGAAACATCCTCATCTATATTTATATCGATTGTTATCACCTTTTCACCTCTCATTCGCTGAGCTATGGCGATTTCCTCAACAAAAGGCCGCAATAGAACAGTCTCCGGTTTTAACTTCATGGTTTTTCGCCGCTCCATACTCATGGCAAGGATATTCTCTACAAGTTCTCCGAGCCGTTTAAGCTGTTTATTGGCAATATTCAGGTATGTCACTTTTTTCTGCGGGTCATTGGCGGTGTCATAATTTAGCAGTGCATCATTTGCTGAATATGCGATGGCAACCGGCGTTTTCAGCTCATGCGTCATATTGCTGACAAAATCATCTTTCATCTCTTCTAAAGTCCTCATCTCCGACACGGTCCTGAACAAGTACCAAAAAGCAAAAGAAAATGCAAGTAGCAGAAGAAAAACAGTGATTATAACCCCCATCATCTGCGACAGTATATGACGTGTTAGAGGCGTAATATATGCCTTATAATATATTCCCTCGTCAGGGTTGATATTAAAGCGGTATGTATCCAATCCGGATTCACTCTTTAGTTTAGGATTGTCGCAGATTACAGAATCATTACTGTTAACAACTCTCACGCATAAAAAATCGGGATAAATAAATCTGTGAGAAAGCTGATTGCGTAAAACGCTATCCATTACCGCCATGTCATAAGGGATATACTTTTCCATTATCACATGGAATTGTCGGCTCATCGCATCAATCATCTGATTGGAATATGAACTGTTTTCTGACAACATAGCCCGCTCTTCGACAACTGTACCGTCGGCCTCAGTCCTGACAGAAATAAGTTGACCGTTTTCATCCCGATATGTAGATGCCTCTGCTTTTCTTGGCGTATTGTATTCTTCGATATCCTCTTGTACCTGTACGTTAGATGCCAATCCTCGCGCTCTGCCGGCGCGATACATAAGGTCGTCAATATCGGCATCTGCCAAAGCTGTCATTACATCTCGTTCTACATTGGTCTTTATCGAATTGTAAAGGGACGTGAGATAATAGACATTGCAGCCGAAAATAACTGCAATGACAATAATAAACGAGGTCGATATGGTCTTAAAGCGTTTCATATCTGCAACCACGAAGAGCTCGCGGTCTCATATTATAATCATTATTAACCGCAAATTTACTGATAATCCGTCATACAACCGATTAGCATCGCTTCGTTTTAAGACTAAATAAGGGAGCGTTTAAGACTAAATAAGGTTGAGCGTGGTGGTGATGAGTACACGTAAATCTAACTTTGCCTCAGAAAAACTGATATAACGATGAAAAAAGCACTATTTTTCATAACAATTCTGCATAGCGTAGCTGTTTATGCACAGACAGAATCATCCGATACAGTCTCCGCTCAGCAACTCAATGAAGTTGTTGTAAGAGGAGAGAAACCGGAGGTTAGAGGCGAGGACGGTGTAATCATCGTTGATCTCCCCGCGATAGTTAAGGATAAACCCGTTACAAACATTCTTGAAGCCCTTGGCTATATGCCAGGTGTCGCGAACAATAATGGTATGATATGGCTCACCGGAGCCTCAAATGTCACCATTATTCTCAATGGAGAGCTAACCAATATGCCGCTCCAGAATCTGTATCAGCTCCTTTATACCACACCTGTAGATAGGCTGAAGAATGTGGAAATCATGTATTCTGCTCCGGCGAAGTATCATGTCAATGGAGCTGTAATCAACGTGGTTCTGAAAACTCCGACGCCTCTCGATGGCTTGCAGGGACAAGTCAGAACCGGCTACAATCAGGCTCACTATGGTTCGTATGGCAGTGGACTTGCGGCAACATACGCAGTAAATGACTGGACTTTTGACCTCAACTATGGACTTTCCCGCACCAAGTCATGGAGCCGCGAAGAAACATGGTCGAATCATCTTCACGATGGTAAGCGAACTATGATTGAGGATGATATGCGTCGTATCGGGCAGAATTGGAGCAATACAATATTTGCCTCTGCCTCATGGAAAACGCTCAAACTCACTTACAACGGTCAGATAATCTCCGGTTCAAAGAGTATGAGATTCTCATCGGGAACATTGGGTAACTATACGAATACCTACAATATGTTGTCGCCGGTCGGCTATCATAATATAGCACTGCGCTACACGGCGCCATTCGGTATGACTGTCGGCGGTGATTATACCAGCTATTCCGAGAACCGTTCACAGTCATTGTTGAAGGACACCGATTATCTGCTTGGCTCGGAAAACCATCAGAAGATACACCGCTGGCATGTCTATATCGACCAACAGCATCAGATTGGTAAATGGCAACTGAACTACGGCACGGAATATCAGCACTCCAAAGACCACAGTTCGCAACATTACGATAAATCTGACATTCATGATTTCGATGATTGTATCGACGAAGATGTAGCGAGTTTCTATGTCGGCACACAGCGATCGTTTGACTATGGACTATCGTTCAATACCTCGGCAAAGGGGGAGTATTATCACAATAAATATCAGCACAACTGGAATTTCATACCACAACTCGGAGCAACGTACTATAAGACACCGAAAAGCATATTTCAGCTTAATCTCAGCACCCAGCGTATCTATCCGTCATATTGGGAACTTCATGGGGGTATTGGCCACCTTAACGACTACTCGACTGTTATAGGTAATCCGAAATTACAGCCATATATTCAGTACGATGCCCAATTCAACTACATTCTAAAGCAGAAATATGTGGCGACACTCTATTTTCAATATGGCGATAAAGCCACCGTGCAACTGCCCTACCAGTCACCTGACGTTCTCAATCTTGTCTATCAGACCATCAACATGAACTATAAGCGGGTGGTGGGACTTAATATCTATGCGCCTTTCGAAGTGGGATATATCTGGAACGCCACGGCGACTGCCAACATATTCAATCAACGAGAAAAAGCCGATAATTTCCATGACATAAGCTTCGACAACAGGAAATGGATTTTCTATGGGTCGGTGAGTAACTCTTTCAGGTTCAGTCAGAACAGTCCTATATCGGTGTCGGTCGATTTCAGTTACATATCACCTTCACTGCAAGGGATAGCAGACCTTTCCGGTATCTGGAAAATTGATGCCGGAGTTAAATGGCAATTTGGTAATAAAAGATGCTGTGAACTGGATCTGAAAGCCGATGACATATTCAATAGATGGTCGCCGAAAATGACTATCAACCATGCCGGTCAGGACTACCGGATGAAAGTCCGCGATATGACCCGCAATCTCAAGCTGACTTTTATCTGGCGATTCAACGGATTTAAGCCCAAAGACGCTGATATTGACACTTCGCGTTTTGGTACTGGCAAATAATCTCATAGAACAAAAAAGGACTTGTAGTCCACAAAAAAGTGAGTCCAACTTCTTACTTGTAAAAAGTTGGACTCACATATTTATTTTCTGGGTCAGCTGAAAAGCTTCACCTTAAGTAACTCTTGAAAATTAATTAAAACTTATTACGTTTAATTTTTAAGAGTTGCTTATTATTTTACATTTATTTTGCGGACGGATCCGTCGGAATAGCGGATAATGTAGATGCCGGGGGCAAGATTTGAGGGGTTGACTTCCACGCCGGTTGTGGTATAGACTGCCACAATCGCAGCGCCGTTGTCAGAGACAATATCCTCAATGCCGGAAGTGAGCTGGCTTACTGTAAACGATTTGCTTACGCCGGGAGCCTTTACTGTGATGGTACCGGTGCGTTTAGCCGAAGGGTTCGCCTCTGCCACCACGGTCAGTTTCGTGTCAGCATATCGGCCGGAAACTGATGCCTTGATCCACGAAGGAGCTTCTACTGTATATTCGCTGCCGTCATGAAAACTTTCAAGTTTCAATTCAGCCATAGTACCCTCTCCGAGGTCGATTTCCTCTTTCTCGGCTTTGAGCCATGGGAGATAACCGTCGAGATTAAGCGCGAAAGCACCCATCATAGGACCGTATTCGTTTTCTACATTTGCCATGGGAGACAACGATGCACCAGTGCGTCCGTTGTATGAAATTTCTTTCTCAAGGAAGCCGAAACAGAGAGAAGCGGGTTTCCAGGTCTGCAGCGGGGCGAAATAAGTAACTTCGGGCGAATTGAAGCCTGTAAGTTTAATTATGTAAGCATCATATTTGCTGTTGTCGATAACAGCGGCCTTGTCGAACGTAAACGGAAGAGTGAAATAATTGTAGCCGGCATCGAATACAAGAGCGTCGCTGCCTTTGCATTTTGCGGTTGCTACAGGTGTGTCAATCTGCACAAAATCTTTATTGAGCGGATAAATGCTGTAAGTAAATTCAGCCTCATCGCTTATGAGACCATAGGCATTCACCCAACCTCCCGTAAGCACTACAGGACTGGTCGGAGCATAGAAACAGTTGAGAATGCCCGTAAGTTTTGAATATTCACCTTCTTCATTCTCTCCCTTAAATGTATAATCTGTCCAAAATTTATCGGTTTTATCATTATATCCGAAAATCGGAATCGTAGAGAAGCTCTCATCGCTCTCCACTCCTGCAAAACTAAAACCGTATTCAGCCGGACTGAGAGGCAGGAGACCGAATTTCTGCTCGGTTTCACCCACGGTAGTAATGGTTGCGCCGCCTGCCTGGAACTTACCGGGAGCTGTAAAGGTCTTGTCGACATATCCGGGGGCCGTCGCGCTCAGAATGGGATTATCGCGCCAGTTGTCTTTTGCGACAAATACACCATCGGTATAAACGGGCGAGTATGCAAGCCCGAGAAGATCGTCATCGTCCGAAGTCAGTGTTCCGTCACCGTCGGGACTGGCGTAAATCCAGGCATACTTTGCTCCGCTTTCGTAATCGGAAAAATTCATCCAATTCAGAGGTGTAAAAGCCGGCATCAGTGCTATCGGCTCGGGAGCGGCGCTGGGGGCAGCGTCCAATATTGTTCCGTAATATAAAGTACTGAAATCGGGAACGTAGCTGGCGGAAATTTCGGGCAAACCTACGCGGACAGCATCGAGAAACATTCCGTTTGCACCGCTGCCGGCATAGCGGAAGGCTATGCTGACTGTTTTGCCTGCATAATCGGAAAGACGCGCCTCGTAAGGCATGAGTCCTGAGGCCATAGTCTGCTGAAGTTCCGTGATTTCAATTATTGATTTGCCCATAAGCTCCTCGGCAAAATCGCGGAGAACTTTCCAATCGCCGTCCTCTTCTTTCACGAGCACCTGAAAACGCTGGGCAATCTCCTGTTTTATCCACTCACCGGTGCTCGTATCCTGATAGCCCGTTCCGGTATGGAAGAAATAAGCGGGATCTATCAGGGCGTCAAATGAAAGTATTTCAGTACCTGAGATGGCAATTTCAGGAGAAATCAGCCATTCATCCTGACCCTCATCAGGAAGCAGCATCATATAGTGTGTCCCGTCTGTGGGAGCGGGATAGGCATAGTTATACTGCCCCATACGAACCCAGGTGTAAAGAGATCCGTCCGACTGACCCGACTTCGAATCGCGCGTCCAGCCCTCGGGAAGCCATTTCATGGAATTCGGGTCGGTGAGGCTGGAGTAGTTGCCTCCTTCAAAACTTTCGAAGAGTTTTACGCCGTCGGCAGCCGGAACTCGGCTTGCCACCGGACGGATTATTTTATTGAATTTAGCAACTGCAGCCGGTGATTTCACGGGCTGCACTATTCCGGGAGCGACTGCTGAAGCTCCTGATGAGAATGCAGCTGTCAGTAAGAGAGTGGTAAGTAATTGTTTCGTCATGTAAAAATATTTGATGAATGATATTGTCTGTAAATGAGAGTTGCATCACATTTTGAACGGCGGCCGACGGTAGGTGTTTTTTAGGTGAAGCGCGCCCTGAATTGCAAGAAATAGCCGGTTTATGCGCTGAAAATAATTGATTTTCGGGCGCCAGCCTGCCATTGGGGTCATGTTGAGATACTTGAAGTAAAGTTTCCGGCAGGGATGCAGGCAGTTGTCGTGCCACGGTTTTTTGCTCCCCGTGAAATGTATAATTGCCGTATGAGGCATCTCGCGGTCAACCTCTTCGATAGTCGAAGGCCGGATTTTGCGCTTGCGCCGGAAGAATCCGTCTTGCATGTTCCAGCGGAACGGTATGAGTTTGCGGCGGGAGTGCAGCACGCCGTTGAGGGCGTCCTGGTCGTTGTAAAGCAGGCGGTCGGGATGCTCTTTAATATATGCCTTTATTTCCTCTTCAATGTCGTTTTCTCGCCAGTATCCGAGATTTAAGAGCAGCACGCCTGCGTTGAAGTAAGCATCGCTTTCCGGATATTGCAGACGCTGGTAATGCTCCGGTTTGCCGCTCCACATATCTTCGACCGCTCCAACGGCATAACCTTTAATGTCTATATTCCAGAACGGACGGATATTGCCGACCACGAGCAGGTCGCAGTCGATATATATAGCCTTATCAATGGTTTCGGGCAGAATCGAGGGGAGGAAGCAGCGGAAATAAGTGGCAGCGGAAATATAACCGTCGGCTGCCACAGGGCAAAGCCCGTCGAAGCGATCACCAACGATATGGAAAGAACACTCCTGCCCGTAGCGACGGGCGGTGTCGGCGATGGATTCCTGCGCGGCTTCCGAAAGTGAAGCCGCGATTATATGCACGTGAACCGGCTCGCCGGGATTGTTCTCGAACAGTGAGGTGAGAGTTACGATGCAGTGACGGAGATAAGCGTCGTCTATATTGCACACACAGTGGATTGTGTCTGAGATTTTCATGTCGCAAAGTTAGCTGAAATATCCGAACCGCCCAAAAATCCCTCCCTCTTTCCTCCCTCTTTCCTCCCAAGCGTAAACGCGCCGCAACTCCATACCTTTATTATTGAAATAAAAAATGTAACTTTGCAATCCCCATACATTCACTATTATATGAAATTTCTCCGTTACCTCTATGTCAAGGCATCCAACGTTAGTCGCTTTGATTGTTTTCCCCGGGTAAATATTGCCTGGCCTCTATGGTTGGGGTCTTTGTGGTATTTACCTGTTTCGGATTTTTCTATGTGGTGGATTCAATATCTAATTGCTTTTATTATTTTCTATCTCATTGTTTTAGCTATTTATCCTCCAAAATTCGTAAAGAAAAATTATGATAAATGGGAAAAACAGTATTTATCCAAGACTTCTTTATGGTTTTGGCTATACTTCTTCTCGTTCATCGCTCCTATGTTGATAAAAATATTCTATTGGGTAAATCACCCGATATCCCAATAATTAATGCGACCGCTCAAATTTGATGCGGTTGCAATAGCGGCGCAAGGCAGTTCTTTTGTTTGCGTATCTGCCCGATTGTTAGTACCTTTGCGCATGAACTTCATTCATTATCTATATGCAAAAGGTGAAACTGTTTTCTCTCCTCGTTTAGGAGGACGGGGCTTATTCATTGCGCCCATTTGGTTTTTATCGATAATTTCAACCACACCATTCATGCCTCTGGGTATAGAACAGTTCAGTTTTATCTTTTTATCACTTTGTTGGCTGGGAATTTTAATTGGCGTTTCATATATACTCATTCCTAAAAAGGAAGCGGAAACGAAATTTAAATCATGGGTGCGTAAATACAAAAAGACCACAACTTTGTGGGCTTATTTATATCTACTTTCTCCTATATTGTTTTTATTTTACTTATTCATATCGTAACACCCTGTCTGTTACGCATAGAGTGCTTTACCGTACGTATTTTGCCTCCGTAATGAACATTCAGGAATTTTACGCAGACCCCCTCGGCCAGGAATTCTGCCGCGCTATACCCAACGCACTCTTACCGTCCTTTGGACGCTTTGCCTAAGCAAAGAATCCCGACATCATGCGCCGCGCAGTTGAGAAATAGGTATTATTCCAACCAATTTTCCATATCATCCTTAAAAGTAGGAGAACCACCGGAATAGATTTTAATAATTTTCCCTTCCGGATTAACAACTACTTTAGTTGGATAAGCCGTTACTGAATACGTCGCGGTAACTGTTCCGGCTTCAGACTGAAAAACCTGAATCCAAGGTAATTGCAAACGAGATACTGTGCTTTTCCAACTTTCTTCCGTATCATTGCAATTCACGCCAATGATTTCCAGGTGTCCAGAATAGGCTGAATATATTTCTTTTAATTCCGGCATACCCTTCAAACATGGAGCGCACCATGAACCCCAAAAATCTAAAATTACCCACTTTCCCCTAAAATCTGATAATGATACTTGATTACCTGACATGTCGTTAAGAGTAAAGTCGGGAGCCTCTGTTCCGCTCAATGAAGATTGTGAGTTCTGGCGTTGCATAATTTGCTTACATCGATTTATATGATTTTCGGCATAAGGATAAAACATTGATGTTAATGCATCACCTTGTATAACTTCACTTAACGATACAACTAATTGAGGATTTGAAAGTTGATATAAGGCATATCCTGCTGCTGGTGATGATGGATTTGCTTTTATCCAATCAACAAACCATTGATTGTATTCTTTTGCCAATCGAGCTACTTCATCTTTATCATTGCGTGAGCGAGCAATCCGGAATGGCACCATTGTCTGCATATTATATGAGGAGATCTCTGCCATTTGTTGGTTTAAAAGGCTACCTTCTATTCTAACCTCGTTTTCCTTCAAAAAGAAATGCACGTCCTCCGCGGACATAGCACAAGCCTCTGCAATAGTGTGGTCGTAGTCTGTTTCGTCTTTCTTCGGTGTAAGAATATTAATCTTGGTGGCACAATCAAGCTTTGCAGGTATTGTAAATGTGCTTTCCTGAATAACTATTGTATCCTTAAACTGACGCAATGGTTCGTCATCTTGTCTATTAAAGACATGGTTAATATCTGTTTGCCATAAGTATATTGTTCTACCTTTCCACTTTTTAGGCACAGAAATAGTTATACCCGCTATCATATAATTGATAGAGAATAGGAGTATTGAAATTATCAATAATAGTTTTTTCATAACTTTCTACTTCAATAATTTTCTATCGTTGTCACCGTTTTCCAATACGCTCATCTGATGAATGGCTATTTGGTTCAGCTTCACAAGTCGCTCAGTTTGCGACATGCCCTGCTCGATGAAAACAGCATTGAGGTTTTCCATATTCGACAGGCATATGAGTTCGTTGATTGTGGCGTAGTCGCGTATGTTACCTTTGAGGTCTGGATTGGCTTCATGCCATTGTTTTGCCGTTACACCGAACATCGCCACATTCAGAACGTCGGCTTCATTGGCGTAGATAATGCTTGATTGCGCCGGTGTGACCTGGGCAGGGATAAGGTTCTGCTTTATCGCGTCAGTATGTATGCGGTAGTTGATTTTCGACAGTTCGCGCTTTGCCGTCCAGCCCAACAAACGTTGTTCTTCCGTCTTCAATCGCTGAAATTCTTCGATAAGGTATAGTTTGAACGGCACACTTATTGCAGAACCAAATTCAAAAGCTATGTCCTTGTGTGCGTATGTGCCTCCATACCGACCCTTCTTTACGATTATGCCGATTGCATTTGTGCGCTCTATCCATTCGGATGCGCTCAACACAAACGATGGCAAACCTGCGCTCATTCTAAAGTGGTCAAATTCGACCACTTTAAAATTAGGATTATGAATTACCTCCCACGTTCCGATAAATTCAATGGTGTAGCGGTTCCGCAACCAGTTCTTGATTATGTCGGCAGAGCGGTTATCTCCCTCTTTGGCTGTCGCCATTTCTGTGAGGGAGATGTAATCCTGTTCTTCTACCGATAGAACAGTGATTGGCGTATTTTGAACTACAATCTTTGCCATAAGATTTTGAAGTTGTTGGTATTCATACGCAAAGTTACTGATTTTCGCTGACATACAGCACACTCCGTTGAGCATTCGTGTCTTTTACCCGGTATCGTTGCCACCATAACTTTGTCGTATAAACAGCATCAGTTATGGCTATTGATACCAAATCACTTTCTCAACTCATTGCCGAGTTTCGCAAGTTGAAGTCCAAAGACGCGATTTCGTCCGACTGCTTTGGTAAAAATAATACATTTCTCAATACGTCCTCCGGCGCTCCGTGCGCTCCGGGGCGGCGCACTTTGATAAATGAAACAAAAGATGTAACTTTGCATAAAATTTCAGATAACCAGGATAAACCAAATCAAACGATATAAATGGCACTAAAGTGTGGTATAGTCGGACTTCCCAACGTTGGCAAGTCGACTCTTTTCAATTGCCTTTCAAACGCCAAGGCGCAGTCGGCGAATTTCCCTTTCTGTACAATCGAGCCCAACGTCGGTGTGATAACAGTTCCGGACGAAAGGCTGAATAAACTCGTGGAGATGTGCAATCCCCGCAGCGTTGTTCCTGCTACCGTTGAAATAGTAGACATAGCCGGCCTCGTGAAAGGTGCGAGCAAAGGCGAAGGCCTCGGCAACAAGTTTCTTGCAAATATCCGCGAGACGGATGCCATACTCCACGTGCTCCGCTGTTTCGACGACGACAACATAACTCACGTAGACGGCACAATTGACCCCGTTCGCGATAAAGAGATAATCGACTACGAACTCCAGCTGAAAGACCTTGAAACCGTGGAAAGCCGAATGGCAAAGACTCAGAAACAGGCTCAGACCGGGGGCGACAAGGTGGCTAAAATGCAGTATGAGGTACTGAAAAAATTCTACGACGCACTCGTGGCCGGAAAGCCTGCGCGCTCGGTGGAACTTGAGACACCCGACGAAGAGAAGTTCGCACGCGAACTCTTCCTGCTTACGTCCAAGCCGGTTCTTTACGTCTGCAACGTCGACGACGCTTCGGCGGTGAACGGCAACGCCTATGTGGATGCCGTCCGCGAAGCAATCAAGGACGAAAACGCCCAGCTTATGATTGTGGCAGCCCAGACAGAAAGCGAGATAACGGAGCTTGACACCTACGAGGAGCGTCAGGAATTCCTGAAGGAAATCGGACTGGAGGAATCGGGCGTGTCGAGGCTTATCCGCGCGGCCTACGCCCTGCTTAACCTGCAGACGTTCTTCACGGCCGGCGCCGACGAGGTAAGAGCGTGGACTTTCATCCGCGGGAGCAAAGCGCCGCAATGTGCCGGCATAATCCACACCGATTTCGAGAAAGGATTTATCCGTGCCGAGGTGATCAAATACGACGACTACGTGACTCTCGGCAGTGAGAGCGCCGTCCGCGATGCAGGAAAAATGGCGATTGAGGGCAAAGGTTATGTTGCGCAAGACGGCGACATCATGCACTTCCTCTTCAACGTCTGAGCCTGCCCTGACTTAGAGATTCATCCCTATGCCAAACAGGGCATAGTCATAAATAACAGGGTCGGCGGGATTATACTTCCTAAGTGAAGTCATAATCTCGTCGACCGCTTTTCTGTCGGGCGAGCGACGGGTGAGAATGCCGAGCTGACGGGCCGTGTCGGCAACGTGGACGTCGAGAGGAATGAAGAGCTGCGCGGGCGTAATCACGTCCCACACGCCGAGGTCGACTATGCCGTCGCGCCGGACGAGCCACCGCAGCGCCATATTTACACGCTTCAAGGCTGTCGTAGAAAGATTCTGAGGCAGACAGCGGGAGTCGGCATGACCGCCGTTGGCAAGCGCTATCTCGCGGTTAATCGCCTCCACGAGCTTCCATGCCGGAGCTTCGGATTCAGCGATGGCTTCCGCGCGGGCAAATTCCTGCAGGGAGCCATAGCGCGAGTAGATACGGCGCAACCCACGGAGGTAGTGGCGGAGGTTTGCGGCGAAAAAGGTCCGGTGGATGTTGCAGTCAGGCAGTTCCTCGTAGCCTTCGTCCATCGTATAAGCGTAGGGCTGATTATCCATAAGGCTCAGCAGCCTGTCGGCGTTGCGGCAGATCATCTTCCGGTTCCCCCACGCGATGGTGGCCGAGAGGAGTGCGGCAATCTCGATGTCGGGCAGTGACTGGAACCGCCTGGGAAACTGTACCGGGTCGTCGGCTATGAACGCCGGTGAATTTATGCGTGCGGCTTCTGAATCAAGAAGCTCGCGGAGTTCTTTTTCGGTCATAATGTAGTAAAAATCAACACGGCAGGACACCGCATGGGCTTGCGGCGTCCTGCTGTGTTTTGAATGGAATCACCGGCCGGAGCCGAGAATCATGTTGCGGAGCGAAGTGTTGAAATCTTTCTGAGCGTTGAGATCCTCAAGAGTGAGATGCATTCTGTAACGCCAGTAGTGGCGCGGATTAGCGGGAATATTGATGAGCTCCTCGCGCGGATCCTGACGACGAATCACGCCGTTGACTGACAGCCAGTCCTGAAGCGGAAGGATGCAGAGCATTGAGGGAGACTCGAGATGAAGTCTGATTATGCGCTCACAGATCCATGGCTCGGCATATTCGGGAGCCTCGCCCGGTTCCTGAAGCACCTCGTTGTAGAAACGCTGAGTAGCGTTGCGGTCTGCTTCCCACCACCGGCGTATACCGTCCATGTCGTGAGTGGAAGTAGTGCATACGGAGTAATAGGGATAATTCCACGTGTTGCCGAATTTGGCATTCGGATCCTTGGGCATACGCTGGATCTCGAGGGAGAGAATCTCGAGATTATGCATTACGGCCGGCACACAGTCGGGAATCATACCGAGATCTTCGGCACAAACAAGCATCTGGGTTGCGTCGATAAGCGGCGGAAGCTTCCACATTGCTTTACCGTACCAGAAATCATTGTGGCGATGATAGAAAAAGTCGTTATAAAGACGGTCGAAACACCATCGCTCGTAGTCTGTAAGAGCACGGTAAGCGTAGGTAAACTGGGCAGAGATACGGGGGTGATACTTGCCCTTTTCAACAGGGTCTTCAATAAACAAAACCTGGTCTATAAGGCCGAGAAGAGCATCGCAAATACGGCTGTTCTTATCGTTTTTCTCCAGCGTGGCGAAATAATCGGCAATTTTGCGCTGGGTGTCGAAATCCTGACGCATAGCATAGCGGCCGTCGCCGATGTCGGAAAGGAAGCGGTCGCGGCACTCGTCGGCATATTCTCCGAAGAAATCGTGGAGCATCCATTCTGCAATAAAAGGCTTTACCTGCGATTCAGTATCGAGCCAGAAGTCGTAATTATATCGGAGTTCATCGGGAGTGAACGGAAGTGCCGGGTTGAAAACACCGAGAAGACCATGGATTGCGTCCATAGGAATCTGCCAGATGCGGAAGAATCCCAGCACATGGTCAATACGGTATGCGTCGAAATATTCAGCCATCTTGCGGAAGCGGGCTTTCCACCATGCGAAACCGTCTTTTGCCATTTCCTCCCAATTATATGTCGGGAATCCCCAATTCTGACCGAGAACCGAGAAATCATCCGGTGGAGCACCGGCCTGACTGTTGAGATTGAAGAGGCGGGGAGAAATCCAGGCGTCGACGCTTGTACGGGATATTCCGATGGGGATGTCGCCTTTTATAGCCACGCCGTGAGCCGAGGCGTAGTCTCGTACGGTGCGCAGCTGTTTGTCAAGGTGGAACTGCTGGAAGTATACGAAATTTATTTCGTCGGGATGATCAGCGATGAATGCAGCGACTTTTTCTTTATCATATATAGCATATTCGCCCCATTTGTCCATTTCAGGCGTGTGGTTGAGGTCACGGAGCACGCAGAAAGCGGCGTAAGGGATGAGCCAGTCGCCGTTGCGGTCGAGGAAGGAGGAAAATTCTTCCGATGCAAGAGTGGCGGCGCCATCCTGACGGAAGAGCTCCCTGACGAACTCGTTTTTGGCGTTATTAACACGCTCATAGTCAACCTGAGGCAGTTCGTTAAGCTCGCGGCGCAGATTGTTGAAATACTGCTGCCGGGCGGAATCATTAAGCTGACCGATGGCGTCGGGGCGCAGGTACATTGGATGGAGAGCAAACGTGGAATTCGCGTTATAGGGATATGAGTCAGTCCACGTACCGGTCATGGTGGTATCGTTGATCGGCAGGATCTGAATGAAGGTCTGCTCGGTCTGAACAGCCCAGTCGACCATCTTCATGAGATCGTAAAAATCACCGACACCGAAATCATCCTCGCTGCGGAGTGAGAACACGGGGATTGCAACCCCGGCGCCATGCCAGGGAGTGAGGGGATTTACAAGGCGCTGCCCGGCGTCGACGATGCAGTCGTCAGGACGGACGTTTTTGTAGCCGAACCGTCTGTTGTCACCGCCCTCCCATGCCACGAGGGCGCGGGTTGATTTCTTGAGGATTATGAACTTGTATTCCGTATCCGGGTCGATGGCATCAAACGGCAGGTTGACGGTCCAGTCGGGGTAGGAAGAATCGGACATCGCCACGGCCTCTTCGGGCTGCCAGAGTCCGAGACGCGGTGATGAACCGCAGACCGCAACAATCTCGTCGGGATTTATCATTGGCGCACTGACAGAGAGTGTGACCATTCCGGGAGCAGGGGTGACAGAGTTGTCGCGGTCAGTACGACGCAGAATGCAGTCGACGAATGCCGAAGCATAGTAAGGTTTGTCCCATGGTTGATCCTGCCATCGGTCGCGGATGGTGACCACGTGGACATTGCCGCCTGTGGTGAAGGTGCGTGGCTTGCCCCATTCGTGCTTCACGGCGCCGTTTTCGTGCTTTACGATGTAAGCATACGTGAAGCCGGGAACCGAGTCGGGAATCTCGACTTCGGCACTCCACGCGCTGTCGCCTTCGAGTGTCATCGGGACAGCCTTTGAGATATCGCCCGCTCCGAGTTCGGGGTCTGAGCCGGTGATGTACAAAGATTCACCCCATTCGGTGCGGTAGTTGACGTTGAATGTAATCTTCATATGGAAAAGTATGATATAATATTAAGTTTAGTTTCAGGCGATAGGGCGGAAGAGTCGCTTTAGGTTCATAACACCGCAAAGTTAATGAAATATTTGGATTAGAAGTGAATTTAACATAAAAAAGTAGCTCCGGCAGTTTTCTTGCCGGAGCTACAATCTATAAAGGGAATGATTTTACTTCATTCAGTGGCGGAAATCAGACTCCCTGAAGCTTGAACTGGATAGGTAGGGTGTACCACACGTTGACGGCGTGGCCGTTCATCTTGCCGGGGACAAATTTCGGGAGGGATTTAACAACTCGAACAGCTTCTTTGTCGAGGTCGGGATCCTTGCCACGAACCACTTTCACTTCGCCTACGAAACCGGTTTTGGTAACAACGAACTGGACAACCACACGGCCCTGTACGTTGTTTTCCTGTGCCATAGCGGGATAGCGGATGTGGTCGGCAACGTATTTGAGAAGGGCAGCCTCACCGCCGGGGAACTGAGGTTTCTGTTCCACGACGTCGAACACGCGATTATCTTCAACGGGTTCGGGCTTCTTCTCTTCAACAATTACTTCCTCTTTGTGCTCGCGAACTACGTTAAGGTCATCAGTACCTTTGTCGAAGTCGGTAGTACCGACTGCGGTATCGGTGTCCTTAAGGTCATCCTGACTCTTGATATCCTCGGTAACTTCTTCGTCCTTGGTAATCTGGAGTTCGGTAGACTTCACGGTGTTGAGGATTTCTTCGGGAAGAGCTTCGGGCTGCTGTTCTTCAAAGCGCTGCTGCTCTTCTTCGGGCTGTTCCTCATCCTGCTGTTCTTCTTCGGCGGAGTAATCGATAAGAGTCTGCTCTATCTGATCCTCAGGACGGGCTTCCGCGCCGTTGAGCACTGTGTTGGCAAGAAGGCCAAGCAATGCTACGATGAGGAGCACGATGAGGATGACAAGCATCGACATGTTATGACGCTTTGCCGAATTCTTACGAAGATCGTAAGCACCATATTCTTTGTTTTTGCCCTCGAACACGAGGTCAATCCATTCTTGTGATGAAAGATCTACATCTTTTGCCATATTTCAAATAGAGATTTTTCGGTTAATATATATCAATCATCATAGAATCACTTCTTAGGGTGCTTAGCGAGATAGTCGATTATCAGAGCGGAGTCTACCTGATTGATATTGTCAATCTGATAGCGTGAGATCTGGTTGATCTGCATTTCGTCGAGGGCGCTGATAAGCGATTCCCATGAAGCTTCGGGAGTAGCCTTGATAATAACAATGGGTCGGGTAAGAGTGGAGTCGTTACGGATTTCACGGGCACGGGCCTGGTAAATCGAGTCGTTGATGGCAGAAATGGAAGAGAACTCCTTATTGCGCCATTTAGCTTTTTCGACTTCAATCTTGTCGAGCACTTTCTTGTTACGATCGTGGAGGATCTTACGTATACCCTGCTGTACATGGCCGTCATTGCCGATGAAATGTTCGGCCTTGAGCTTGTTGTTGTCGATGAGGCCGTCGCCATTGGCATCGGCTACTTCGGGCATACCTTCGTAGTAGTATACGGTGTTCATGGGGCGACCTGTTTCGGGGTCGTTCTTGATATCACCGTTTTTGTCGCGTTCGGTTGAAAGGATGAGAGTGATTGCTTCCGATTCCTTAGCTTTGTTCATCTGTTCCTGCTCTACTTTCTCGTTAGAGGGAAGAGCGATGGTCAGGGTCTGAGATTTGATCATCGTGGTACAAAGCATAAAGAAGGTAATCAGAAGCATGTTCATATCCACCATGGGCGTGAAGTCCACATGGATCTGCATCTTCTTTTGGGCACCTTTTTTCTTTTTGCCCTTATCTGATTGTTCTATTTGTGCCATGATTAATCTTGCTCAGTTTTTAAAGCGGTCATGATACTGAAGCGGTTCATCTTCATAGTCTGGAGATTGTCGAGCACGTCGTGGACAGTTTCATAGGGAGTGTCTTTGTCGGCTTTGACAGCGATACCTTCGCCTTTTTTGATGGCTTTCTGAAGGTTTTCGTTTCCGGAGTTGTAGATTGCGCGCATCCAGATCTGGAATTCGTTGAGACGCTCCATGTCCTTGTTGTCGTTGATCGGAATACCGACGGCCTTGTTGTTCATATCGGAAATGAACTTATCCTGATCGGTCTGCGACAGCGAAAGGAACTGGTGAAGAGTCTGGAACGGAACGCCAAACATGTTGATTTTAGAGAACGTGGCTACGTCTGCTTCTGTAATCTTGTCACCGATCTTATTGGAAGGGTGCTGCTGATCATAAAGTTTGATGGCTTCCTTAAGAATAGCCGCGCGGATAGCTTCGGTACCCCATTCGTCTTTCATCTCGGCGTCGGCGTCGCCGGCAACAGAGATAAAGACTTTGCCTTCAGGGCTCACGAGGATAGAAGCCAGATTGGCGGTAGGAACTTTCTGTTCCGATACTGACGACGGGGTAAGCACGGTAACAGGTTCCTTCTGAAGGAAAGTTGATGTCAACATGAAGAAAGTAAGCAAGAGCACAGTCACGTCGCTCATCGCGGTCATGTCGATGAGGGTGCTTTTTCTCTTAATTTTTACTTTTCCCATATTACACGTTGTTATAGGTTTAAATAAATATTATCGGTAGAAACCTTTAGCGGTAATATCGGATTAGTGGCTTGCTGCAAATGTCTGCACGATAGAGTAACCGATCTCGTCGATTGCGTAGGTCAGGTTATCGATTTTGTTTGTGTAGAAGTTGTAAGAGATAACAGCGAATGCACCGGTTGCGATACCGAAGGCGGTATTGATAAGTGCCTCAGAAATACCGGTAGAAAGTTCGGTCGAGTCAGGAGCACCAGAAGCGGAAAGGGCCTGGAACGACTTGATCATACCGATCACAGTACCGAGAAGACCGACGAGAGTACCGAGGGTGGTGAGGGTAGCAACGATGGGGAGGTTCTGCTGAAGAGCGGGCATTTCGAGAGCGGTAGCTTCTTCAACGGCTTTCTGAAGGTTGGCAACTTTCTGCTCCTTGGAGAGAGTGGTGTTCTGATCCATTTCCTTGTAGGTGATGAGAGCGGAAGAAACCACAGATGCTACAGAACCTTCCTGCTTTTTGCAGAGCTGGAGAGCTTTGTCGATATCGTTTGCAACGAGGCATTTCTTGACATCAGCAACGAATTTGGTGATATTGCCTTTACCTTTGGCGCTCGAAAGAGCGATCCAACGTTCAACAGAGAGAACGATAACGGTAAGGAAAAGGGTCTGAAGAATAGGCACGATGAAACCACCCTTGTAGACGGTACCCCAAAGGTCGATCGGGTGACCTTCCTCAAAGTGAGATTCATGACCGAACCAGAAGATGAAGAGACACACTGCGACAACGCAGCAAGCAAGAATCACAAGAAATGCGTTCTTAACGCCTTTAACGTGGCTTTCAGTTTTAGCCTTGGAGGCCTGAGTGGAATTAGGCTTTTGAGCTTCCATAATTTTGAGTAATTACTAAAGTTTTTGGGTTTTGGTTTATTTGTTATTAGTTTTGATGATTCAATCAGTAGTTTTTAAAGTTGGAGGTTATGGTATCGATTTTGAGCTTTCGGCGCATCTATAGCTGAAAACCTGTATGCAAAATTATTGTTTATTTTCGTGGTTTGCAAACTTTTTGAGGTATAATTTTTGATTTTCTGACGCTGAATCGGCAAATAGTATTAAAGTTGATTTATTTTATAAAAAAATTCTATCGTTTCACTAAAGATATACCAAAAAAAGTGGGTAACTTTGCACAAGCAAAACAAGTACTATCAAAAAATGAGAAAAACGATAAACCTCCGAAAGGGATTGAACCTTAATCTCAAGGGCGGTATCGAGGGTGACGGAGTGACGCAGGTCGCACCGTCGCTTGTCGCAGTGGTACCCGACGATTATCCCGGATTCGCTCCGAAGCCAGAAGTGGCCGAAGGTGATTCAGTCGAGGCCGGATCTCCGTTGCTGCACGACAAGCAGTGCGAGAAGATAAAACTGGTCAGCCCTGTAGCCGGCAAGGTAAGCGCGATTGTTCGCGGTGCCAGGCGCAAGATTGAAAGAATAGTCATCGAAGCGTCGTCAGGCGACGCCGTGCAGTTTGAGACAGCAGGTCTGCCGGACGCATCGTCGGTAAAAACCCTGCTTATGGAAAGTGGACTGTGGGCGATGATGCGTCGCCGGCCCTATGACATAATACCTCAGGCCGACGATGAGCCCCGCGATATTTTCGTCACGGCCATGGATACCGCTCCCCTCGCCTACGATCCGGAGAAACTTGCTGCCGGCAAGACCGCTGAAATCGCAGCCGGAGTAAAAGCTCTGAAACTCCTGACGAAAGGCACTATATATATAGGTATAGGGAAAGACTCTCAGATGGCCGACATCGAAGGAGCCGAAATGATTGAGTTCAACCGTCTGCATCCGTCAGGAAACGCCGGCGTCCAGGCTGCCAATATAAAACCAGTAAACAAGGGTGAGGTCATCTGGACTCTTGACATTGCCACACTCATAAAGATCGGAGAGCTGATGATGACCGGAAAAGTCGACTTCAGCGTCACAATAGCCGTCACCGGTTCTGAAGTTACGCGACCCTGCCTGGTCAGAACGGTAATCGGAGAGGCTGTTGACCCGATTCTGAAAGGGAATATAAATGAAGACGGCCGCAACCACCGCATAATCTCCGGCAACGTTCTTACCGGCATTCCGGTAGGCAGCGACGGATTTCTGCGTTATCCCTACCGACAGATAACCGTGATACCGGAAGGCGACGATGCCGACGAATTCATGGGCTGGGCATCGCTGAGTGCAAACAAGATGAGCACGAGCCGTTCGTTTATCGGACATTTCCTCCACAAAGCGTTTTCGCCCGACGCTCGTATTCAGGGCGGCCGACGGGGTATGATAATGTCGGGGGAATACGATAAGGTTTTCCCCATGGACATACTTCCCGAATATCTCATCAAGGCAATCCGGTCACGCGACATCGACCAGATGGAACAGCTCGGCATCTATGAGGTTGCACCCGAGGATTTCGCGCTCGCAGAATATGTGGATCCGTCCAAACTCGAACTTCAGAAAATGGTAAGGGAAGGTCTGGACTATCTTCGCAATGAGATTTGAACCGCAATAAGTCACTTCTTCATACAATCCAATAGTGAAAGCTTTAAGAAATTATTTAAACCGTGTCAAGCCGAATTTTGAACCCGGCGGAAAGCTCCATGCATTCCGCAGCGTGTTTGACGGCTTTGAGACATTTCTTTTCACCCCGAACACGACATCGACGTCGGGAGTGAATATCCACGACAGCCTCGACTCGAAGCGAGTGATGATTATCGTGGTTCTTGCGCTTATGCCGTGTCTTCTTTTCGGCATGTACAACACCGGCTACCAGAACTGGCTCGGAGCAGGCGCGCAAAGTTTCCCTTTCTGGGAAATAATGCTCTACGGATTTCTCGCAATTCTACCCAGAATAGTTGTGACCTACGTGGTTGGACTGGGCATAGAGTTTATCGTAGCGCAATGGCGCCGCGAGGAGATTCAAGAAGGATTCCTCGTGACAGGTATTCTCGTTCCCCTTATCTGCCCTATAGAGACTCCGCTCTGGATGCTCGCTGTGGCCACCGCCTTCTCGGTTATTTTCGTTAAGGAGGTATTCGGCGGAACAGGCTACAATATATTTAACGTGGCTCTCGTAACCCGCGCTTTCCTGTTCTTCGCATATCCCGCCCAGATGAGCGGCGACAACGTATTCGTTTCAACGAAACCGATTCTCGGCATAGGCAACAACGTTACGTTTGCCGACGGCATTTCGGGAGCGACTCCTCTCGGACAGATAGCCACTTCCGCAGCCGGCGAACAGCCACTCAACATAGTCGGTGACCCGATTACGACCTGGGACGCTTTCCTCGGACTCATTCCGGGTTCTTTTGGCGAAACGTCGACTCTTTGCATTCTCATCGGAGCGATAATTCTTCTTTGGACCGGCATAGCATCCTGGCGCATAATGCTTTCCGTAATCGCAGGCGGACTTCTCATGGGCTGGATAGCAAACGTATTTGAAACTCCCGCTTATCCGGCATCATTCATGTCGCCCATCGATCAGCTTCTTTACGGAGGCTTTGCTTTTGCTGCCGTATTCATGGCGACCGACCCCGTGACGGCGGCACGCACCGGTACAGGCAAGTATATCTACGGCTTCCTCGTAGGTGTAATCGCCATCCTTATCAGAGTTTACAACACCGGCTACCCGGAGGGCGCGATGCTCGCAGTGCTTCTCATGAATGCATTCGCACCGCTCATCGACTACTGTGTGGTTCAAGCAAACATCAACCGCCGCCTGCGCCGTGCAAGGAGCGAGGCATAACATCCGATATTAAGTTATGAACAAGCAAAGCAATTCATATACAGTCATCTACATCATCGTAATGGTTGTGATCGTAGGGGCGGCTCTGGCACTTACCTCACTGGCGCTCAAACCGAAGCAACAGGAGAACATCGACGCCGACAAAATGCGTCAGATTCTTGCAGCCGCTCTAATATCGCCCGAAAAGGGAGCCAACGTGGTGGAGACATACAATAAGTTTATCACTTCGAGTTTCGTCGTAAACTCAGAAGGCGAAAAAGTAGAAGGAGCCGACGCATTCACCGTCAATGTAGCAGATCAGAGCAAACTCAGTGCCGACAAACGCGAACTGCCGGTATTTGAGGCCCGGACTGCCGACGGCGCAGTAAAATACATCCTCCCGGTTTACGGAGCAGGCCTCTGGGGACCCATCTGGGGCTATGTGGCTTTCGACTCGAACGGTTCGACTATCTACGGCGCATATTTCGCTCATCAGGGCGAGACTCCCGGTCTCGGCGCCGAAATAGAGAAACCGGCTTTCAGTGATCAGTTCAAGGGCAAAAACGTGTTCAAGGACGGACGGTTCAAGCCCGTAGCCGTTGTCAAAGCCGGCCAGAAACCGATTGACGGTGAGGATTATGTAGACGGCATTTCGGGAGGCACCATCACCTCAAAAGGTGTGGGCGCCATGCTCGACAACTGCCTTTCGCCCTACAAGAACTTCCTCAAATCGCTCGGAAACGAAAACTAACCATCTGTCAAACCACTAAAAACCGCCTTTAAAATGGCTGAAAAAATAAAAAACCGGGACGTGTTCTTCAACCCGTTCTCGAAAAACAACCCCGTGGTTGTGCAGGTGCTCGGCATTTGCTCCGTGCTCGCCGTCACAGCCAAACTCGAACCGGCAATAGTGATGGGTATCTCAGTGATAGCCGTCCTCGCGTTCGCCAATGTGATAATATCACTTCTCCGCAACACCATTCCGACCAACATCCGTATTATCGTGCAACTTGTAGTCGTGGCGGGACTTGTTGTAATCGTCGACCAGCTGCTGAAAGCGTTTGCCTACGACGCGAGCAAACAGCTGTCGGTGTTCATCGGCCTAATCATCACCAACTGCATTCTCATGGGCCGTCTCGAAGCATTTGCCATGGGCAATAAGCCGTGGCCATCCTTCCTCGACGGTGTAGGCAACGGAATAGGCTACACCGTAATTCTCGTAATCGTAGGATTCTTCCGCGAATTGCTCGGATGCGGCACCCTGCTCGGATACCACGTGCTGCCGCAGTCGTTTTACGACGCCGGTTATGTCAACAACGGCCTCATGATTCTTCCGCCGATGGCTCTCATAGTCGTGGCGTGCATTATCTGGGTTCACCGTAGTGTAAACAAAGATCTGCAGGAAGATTAATTCATACTGAAAAAGAATTCACAAAATGGAAAATCTGAATCTGTTCATCCGGTCGATCTTTGTCGACAACATGATATTTGCCTACTTCCTGGGCATGTGTTCATTCATCGCCGTCTCTAAAAACGTAAAGACGGCGTTCGGACTCGGAATTGCCGTAACGTTTATGCTCTGCATAACGCTGCCGATCAACTACCTGCTCAACACCTACGTGCTCCAGCCCGGAGCTCTCGCATGGCTCGGGCCTGACTTTGCGGCCGTAGACCTCAGCTTCCTGTCGCTTATAATGTTCATAGCCGTAATCGCGTCGATGACTCAGCTTGTCGAGATGGCGGTTGAGAAATATAGTCCCGCTCTATATTCGTCGCTCGGCATCTTCCTGCCCCTCATAGCAGTGAACTGCGCCATTCTCGGCGGCTCGCTCTTCATGCAGCAGCGCGGATTCGGCAGCGTATGGACCGCAGCGTGCGCAGGCGCCGGCTGGGGTATCGGCTGGCTTCTCGCTATCGTGGCCATCGCGGCCATACGCGAGCGTCTGGCGGTTTACTCCAACATCCCCCGTCCGCTTCGCGGCGTAGGCATCACGTTTATCATCACGGCCCTCATGGGCATTGCCTTTATGAGTTTCCTCGGAATTAAAATATGACAGCAATGACACTACTGAACATTATATGCGCATCGACCGGAGAGCTCACCGTGCTTGCCGGCGTGGGAATCTTCCTGATAATCACGCTGCTGCTTGTGGCTGTGCTGCTCACCGCAAAAAAATACCTCGTTCATTCGGGCAAGGTTAAAATCACCATCAACAACGATAAGGTAATTGAAGCCGATTCGGGCAAGACGCTTCTATCGACATTTGCCGACAACAACATTTTCCTGTCGTCGGCCTGCGGCGGCAAAGGCAGCTGCGGACAGTGCAAATGCCAGGTCTTCGAGGGCGGAGGCGATATTCTCCCCACTGAAAAAGTGCATTTCTCGCGCAAACAGCAGCAGGACCACTGGCGTCTGGGCTGTCAGGTAAAGGTAAAGGAAGACATCAGCGTGGGCATCCCTGCTTCAGCGCTCGACGTAAAAGAATGGGAATGCGAGGTGATTTCAAACAACAACGTTGCCACGTTCATAAAGGAATTCATCGTAGCTCTTCCCAAAGGCGCCCACATGGACTTCATACCCGGCTCATACGCCCAGATACGCATCCCCGAATACTCGATGGACTATGACAAGGATATCGACAAAGCATCGATCGGCGACGAATATCTGCCTGCATGGCAAAAATTCGGCCTGTTCGGTCTCAAATGCAAAAATACCGAGACGACAGTGCGCGCCTACTCAATGGCAAACTACCCGGAAGAGGGCGACCGTATCATGCTGACAGTGAGAATAGCCACTCCACCATTCAAACCGAAACCTCAGGTGGGCTTCCAGGACGTTATGCCTGGCATCGCATCAAGCTACATATTCTCCCTCAAGCCGGGCGACAAAGTGATAATGAGCGGCCCTTACGGAGACTTCCACCCTATCGTCGACTCAAAAGCCGAAATGATGTGGATTGGAGGGGGCGCCGGAATGGCTCCCCTGCGCGCCCAGATTATGTGGATGACCAAAACGCTTCACACAACCGACCGCGTAATGAACTATTTCTACGGCGCCCGTGCCCTCAACGAAGTATTCTACCTCAACGACTTCCTGCAGCTTGAGAAAGAATTCCCGAACTTCAGGTTCCACCTCGCGCTCGACCGCCCGGATCCGGCAGCCGATGCCGCAGGCGTAAAATATACTCCAGGATTCGTTCATCAGGTAATTTACAACAACTACCTCAAGGATCATCCCGCACCGGAGGACATCGAATACTACATGTGCGGCCCCGGCCCGATGAGCGCAGCAGTCAACAAAATGCTCGACGACCTCGGAGTTGACCCGACATCGATTCATTACGACAATTTCGGAGGCTGATTACTCTGACATCTGACTTCCGACCCATTCGCCGGCCGGCGTGTTTATCCCGTAAAATGGAAAACGCGCCGGCCGATTTTTTGCCGGCTCATTTCTGTCGATTCTCGTTATTTTGGACAAAACCGCTTATTTATTGAAAAAAAATCCGTAACTTTGCAGATACATTCATAACTAACAGATATACCATTCTTGATGGAGAACAATAAAGTACTTTACATCTCGCAGGAAATCAACCCTTATCTTCCCGAAACACCCATGTCGATACTCGGGCGCGACGTGCCTCAGGGAATTCAGGGCAAGCATTTTGAAGTGAGAACTTTCATGCCTAAATACGGATGCATCAACGAACGTCGCAACCAGCTTCATGAGGTAATCCGCCTTTCGGGCATGAACCTTTCGATTGATGATGCAGACCATCCGTTGATTATCAAGGTGGCCACACTTCAGCAATCGAGAATGCAGGTGTACTTTATAGACAACGACGACTATTTCCAGCCTCTCCCCGAAAAAGGTCTCGAAACCGACCTCACCCCCGACGACAACGACGAGCGGATAATGTTCTTCGTAAACGGCGTTATTGAGACCGTACAGAAACTTCGCTGGCAGCCTGCTATTGTCCACGTGTCCGGATGGGTTTCCGCCCTCGCTCCTCTTTATCTCCGCTTCAAGTATCAGGACAATCCCCTTTTCGTAAACTCAAAGATTGTATACGCCATTCATAAGGAAAATTTCAACGGCACACTCGACCCGAGATTCGTTGAAAAGCTCAAAATGACAGGCTTCCCCGACGAAGCCCTCACTTCTCTCGGAACCGAACCAGCCGATTGGATGAAGCTCAACAAGCTTGCAATTGACCATTCCGACGCCATTATCGAGGCCACCGATGGAATCCCGTCTGAACTGACCGACTACGCAGTCGCAACAGGCAAACCTTTCCTGCGCTTCAACGGCGAGGACAGCCGTGCCGACGACTACGCCGAGTTCTATCACTCCATCCTTGGCGAATAAAGCAATCCATTCCTCCATTACAATGAGAAATAATCTGATTATTCCATCCATAGCTCTTCTCGTGCTCTCCGCCTCTTTCTCGGCATGCGAAGACGAGACATCAAACGCCGGCGGCTCACTGATTGAAAACGAAGTCGCAATTGTGATGGACTCAACATTTACTGTTTCAGGCCGATCAGTAGACAACAGCAAAGTACAGTCGCGCACAGTGCTTCAGCTGCTTGGAAAACTCGACGCCAAAGACTACGGCTCCATCAGCTCAAGCATCGTAACCCAGTTCATGCCGGCCGCTACACTCGATACCACCGATGTTAAAGCCGAGTATATCGACTCCGTAAAATTAGTAATGCGAATGAGCGCGGGAGGATTCATTGGCGACTCTGTTGTCCCGATGGGTGTAGCTGCATACGAACTCAACCGTCAGCTCACATCCCCTATCTTCAGCGACTTCAATCCCGCAGGCTATTACAATCCCGAACCGATAGGCAGCACTGTCTACTCAGCCCTTATCGACGGTCAGAAAGGAGTAGGAACCGACGGTAGCGGAAACATCTACAAAGAGATAAGCATCGACCTGCCGAAGGAATTCGGAGTAAAACTGTTCAATAAATTCAAAACAAGTCCTGCCACGTTTGAGACTCCCCAGTCGTTTGCCGACTGGTATCCCGGCATGTACATCGCCACCACCTTCGGCTCAGGCCGCATAGCCAGGATTCTCAGCAACATAGTTAACGTCCACTACCGTGCCGTCACCCCTATACCTGGAACCGAACGCGACACCACGCTTTACCTCACCGGCGCATATATGGGCGTGACACCTGAAATTATCACGAACAACAACATATCGTACACAATGGCGCAGAAACTTAAGACACTCGCCGCCCAAGGATCATCCATTATGGTCGCTCCTACCGGCTACGATATTGAGTTCACTTTTCCCGGCCGCGAAATTGTAAAGACCTATAAAGAGCAAAGCGGCTCTCTCTCTCTTGTAAACTCACTTACTTTCCGCATCCCGGCTGAGGAAATAGAAAACAGCTACGGTATTACCGTCCCGCCCTACATCCTTATGGTAAAGAAGTCGAAAAAAGATGAATTTTTTGCAAAGTCCCAGCTTACCGACAACATAAACTCATTCTATGCTCAGTACGACTTAGCCACCCACAGCTACTATTTCTCCGGAATGCGCAGCTACATCCTCGACCTCATCGAAAAAGAAACCATCGAAGATGAAGATGTCGAATTTGTATTGACCCCCGTGCTGGTATCGTTCTACAACAACAACCAGACAAGCAGTTATTACTATTACTATTCTTACTATCAATACTCCCAACAGGTTAACACCATCTCTCCTTACGTTACAGAACCTGTCATGGCAAAATTCAACTTCGACAAAGCAAAAATATTGTTTACATTTAGCAAACAAACGATAAAATTTTAGTATCTTTGCACTGTCAAAACAAAAACCGGGTATCGTGTCGGTAAACCGGCGCATACAAAAGCCGCAATAGCTCAGTCGGTAGAGCATTTCATTCGTAACGAAAAGGTCGTGGGTTCGAGTCCCACTCGCGGCTCGAGATTAAATCCCTAAGGGCCTGCCGGCAAACCGGCTGGCCCTTTCTGTTTTGTAGTAAATATTTTTGCTGATTTTAAAAAATAATCCCATTTTTGGGTGAAAAACGTGCGGATTCTGTGCCGATTCACCGTGCATAATCTGACGCTGACAGAAACCGGTCGGTGGGATTATTCGGTGAGATGGAGTGTTTCGAGAAAACGGTCGACGGTAGCCTTGTCGCCTGAATATTTACCTGATTCTTCGCTGAGTTTGCAGGTGTCGCAGTAAAATGGCCACGATTCGGTAATTTTCACGGCGATAAGTTTGATTACTATATTCATAGGTCTGATGCCGGCGAAATCATTGGTAAAATGCGTGCCTATGCCAAACGAAGGTATGCACTTGTTTTGCGCATATTTCTGAATCGCAATCGCTTCGTCAACGTCGAGACCATTGCTGAATACTATCTGTTTGGTTGAGGGATCAATATTCAGACTCCTGTATTTTTCGGTTATAAGATCCAGTTCCTCATAGTTATCACCGCTGTCCACACGAAGTCCCTTGAACATATTGGCATAATCTTCCGAAAAATTCAGGCTGAAAATGCGCCAGCCATAGGTATCATACAGGAAAGTTCCCAGCGCGCCTCTATAAGTGTTTGCCCAGGTTTTCATTGCAATGTAGTTCGCCATCTGGGGGCCATACATTCCTGCGATTGCACAAATGAGTTCATGGGCCATGGTTCCTATGGGAACAAGGTCGTATTTCATTGCGAAATACACATTGCTTGTACCGATAAATCTTCCCGGACCGTCAGTTTTGCCCTGACATTCCTTCATCGCTTTTATAGCGGTTTCCTGAGCGGTAAACGACGCACGCCGACGGGTTCCGAAATCGCTGAACGTACATCCGGACTCAATGAGCCGCCGGGCTTTTTCCTGCGACTTCGTATAATAAGATTCATAGTCAAACGATTTTTCCTCGCCTGTCATAATATAATACAGTTCAGATACTATGGCAAGCACCTTCACCTCCAGCAGTATAGTGTCGCTCCAGCATCCTTCGAATGAAATATCAAGACGGCCCGCGGAGTCCTGCTCTACTTTCACCCACCGGCTGTCGTAGCGGAAACCTTTGAGGAAGCTGTAAAACCATGCGGGTATATAAGGACATTTCCGGCGCATAAATGCAATTTCTTCCTCAGTAATCACCAGGTTCTCAAGCATTTTTATCTGCCTGCGCAATTCAGCGGCGAAGCCCTGCGGATAGACGGTATTGTTCCGGTCGCTGAAGCGGTATTTCACCTGCGTGCGCGGATAATTCTCTATCACGGCGCAGCACATAGTGAACTTATATAAATCATCGTCTGTAAAATGTCGGATTATCTGGCGCATGGAATGTTATGGTCTGATTCTAAAAATAATCTGTGAGTATTAATGAAACTATCATAACTTTAACAGCGGGGTTGAGAAGAATGTTTGGCAGTCGGTTATCATGTACCAAATAACGACTTGAGCCGCGCAGCAAAAAAGCGCTGCGTGGCTCAATTAATTCTGCCGGGGAAAGACCGCGGTTATTTCAGTTTGTCGTATTGCTCGTCGGAAACCGGCTCGAGCCACACGTTTTCTGTCTCTTCACCGGGTACGGAGAATGCGAGATGGGCAAACCACGAGTCCTTTGCCGCTCCGTGCCAATGTTTTACGTTTGCAGGTATATTTATTACAGTGCCGGGAAGAATCTCTACCGCAGGCTTGCCTTCTTCCTGATACCATCCGCGTCCGGCCACGCCTACGAGCATCTGCCCTCCTCCTTTCTCAGCCTTATGGATATGCCAGTTGTTGCGGCATCCCGGCTCGAAAGTAACGTTTGCGAATGGAATCTGCTTTGTAGAAACAGGAGCGAGGTAACTGTTGCCGATGAAATATTTGGCATAAGCAGTGTTGGGTTCACCGATCGGGAATATCATCTCGCGCTGGAAAGCGGCCTTGGCGTCATCTCCTTTTATATCGTCGTTCCACACCTCTTTTGCCAGACGGAAAGCCGCCCACGCCTTGGGCCAGCCGGCATAAAAAGCTATATGGGTTATTATTTCTGCGGCCTCGGTGCGGGTTATGCCGTTTTTCTTAGCTTCCATAAGGTGGTATTTCAGCGAAGTGTCGGTAATGCCCTGACTGATAAGCGAAGTAATCGTGACGAGACTGCGGTCGCGGAGCGACAGCAGATCATTGCGGCTCCAGACTTCGCCAAAAAGAATGTCGTCGTTGAGATGCGCGAATTCAGGAGCGAAATCGCCGAGAGCGTCGTGGCCGGCGGTCTGAACTATTTTCTGTTGTGCCATGATGTTGAATGTTATAATACTCAGTAATGTTATTAGAATGATTCTTTTCATAACGTTTATAATTCAGTATAGATTTTTGACTTTGCGAAATTACCGAATCTTTACTGGCTTTAACATATCCGGATTACTGTTCTGCATACCATTCTCTCGGATTATTACTGTTCTTTCCCCGTTAATATTTCAACAAACTCACGGGGAAGCCTGATATTCTTTACATTCAACGCCGCCCTGAATAGCGGAGCGATTTCCGCAATAGTAAATCCGGCTATACCGCAGCCTATCTTCGTTACGTAAAACGTAAGGTTCTCATTCTGCCGGGCAAACTCGATAAAGCGGTCTGCATAAGGTTTGATCGTATCCACTCCCCCCTGCATGGTCGGTATGCCGTACGAATTGCCCTGAAGCCCTTCTCCTCTGCCCCAGACCGCGCCGAAGCGATTGAGAGCTACACGCGCGGCGCCTCCGCCATGATGCCCCATAAGATTGCTTCCGAACACGAATATGTCATTATTACCGAGGCTATCTATCCTGTCGGGTGTGAACTGCGCATTGAGCGGAGTTGAAGTTACTCCGGCGTTTCCGTTTCTGTTACTGTAAAAATTAAATCGATCCATAGCATTCAAAGTTGAAAAGCACAAAGTTAATTATATTTCCCGCAAATTTCCCGCAAACCCCGCCGTAAAACCGTCTGATTTTTCTCACTAAAATCAGTAATCACAATAATCACTATATCGCGACCGCCATCCTGAACTATTTGCCGGCTTTAATTGTTAACAAACTAAAATTAACTTTACCCGAAATGAAAAAAATCTGTTCCCTCTTCATGATTCTCGGCGCGCTGGCATTCACTTCGTGCGACAGCGCCACCCGTCTTGCTAAAGACATACTCGGCACCTGGGCCGGAACTCCCGAAAAACTCCAGGATCCTGCCGCTGCCTCATCTACCATAATCGAAACGTATATCTTCACGTCCGGTGCCGACAACCCCGACGAAAAATCGGGCAACATCACTATCACCGGAAACGTGTCAACAACAATTCCTATGACCTCCCGGCCCGAAGCAATCCAGCCCACGTCGCTCTCGGCGGCCGCCTCTACTTCCGTATCCGGAACATGGAAAGCAATCGACGACGATGAAATTATTCTCGACCTCGACCCGAAAAGCATTCAGGTAAAGGTCGACCCTCAGGCCGTGGTTGTGATGAACGATATTATCACCGATACCGGCACCCCGATGCTCGACTCCATCCGCACTCAGGTCACCGAGGGCATCCGCGCCCAGATTCAGAAAGACCTGCAGATGCGTTATCTTGCCGTACGACGGCTCGACGATGTTAAGGTAAAAGGCCCGTTGCTCAAATTCGAGATAGCCGACACCGACTACGTGCTTACCCGTCAGGGGTCAGTAGAATAGTTTTTCAACGCAAAGAATGTAGCGCGTCGAGCACCGCAGCGAGCTCGGCGCGCACTTTTTTCAGCCGCTCAACGGCCTCGGCGTGACGCGAGATGTTGTCGCGATTCTTCTTAAGCTGCTCGCGCGCGGCGTCTATATGCATCCCCTTGTCGTGGAGCATATAGCGTATCATTCTCAGCGTCTCTATGTCGGCGGGTGTGTAGGAACGCCTGCCGTTCGAGGATCGCTGCGGCCGCAATACTTTGAAAACGCTCTCCCAATAGCGGAGTGTCGACGCCGGTAATCCGAGGATTTCCGACGTCTCCCCTATCGTATAGTATCTTTTGCTCAGTGAGGTAGACATGACAGTGCAAAAATAACATTTTTATTTTTTATTGCCATTCAGCCTAAGTCATTTTACATTATTTAACCCTTTTCACTGCAATCAGATTCAGTTAGCCTTTACGCAGATTTCATATACTTAATTTTACTTTTATTATATTTAATTAACCTATTGGGGGGATAATTCTTAATTTATGTGTAATTTTGCACTTGCGGTGTGCATTGGGGACATCGGGAGAAAATCCTTCATGCCTATTCTATCCTACATACCACAATAGCCTTTAAGCTACTACTTTAACCATAACATTATTCACTTTAACCATATAACCAATTTTTTAATCATTAGCTTATGAAAAAGTTTTTACTCTCATTATTGGCTATTCTTTGCATAGGAGGAATGGTCAATGCTGCCGAACAATCCTATACAATTATATTAAAAAATGCCTCCAATAATAATGGGCAAACACTCCCGGGGGTTTCTGACATTGAAAGTGGTGACTCTTATGTAAAATCCATTAGCGGAGAGCTATGCTACACGGGACAATATGGGTGGCGTTTAGGACAAAATAAAAAGCCTCAAGGTAAATTGACAATTACTCTCTCTGACCAGGGAATTGTCAATGCCACAAAGATTGTAGTAGAGGCTTCTGCAAACAAAAATGCTGCTAAGCAGATTCTTGCTGTTAATGAAACATCAACCACTCTCGGCTCTACCAATACAAATGATACTTACGCCAAATGCGAGGCGCCTGTAAATTCTAATCTTACGGAGATTTCCTTAGAAACTAAACGGACTTCAACAGGGTCTTCATCTGAAGGTTTTATCTATATTCACGCTATCACAGTTTTCTACAACGATGCCCCCGCTTCAATTGGGTGGAGTGCCGAAAACGCCACTGTTTATTTAGGCGATGAAAACAACAAATTCCCTACTTTCAACAATCCCGACAACCTTTTCATAATCTACGATTCAAGCGATAAGAATGTTGCCACGATAGATGACGAAGGCAATATCACACTTGTTGGAGCAGGGACAACCACTATCACCGCCCTTGATGAGAATAATATAGAATATACTTACACCCTCGTTGTCGAAAGAAGACTCGATACCATCTTCGACAATAACCTCATCAACAACCAGGGAGACTTCACTATTGAGGACATTAAATTAGGTGACGGCCTTGAAAATGCATGGACAACCAATTCGTATGGAATGACGGCGAACGGTTATGTATCCGGCAAAGCCCATGAAGCCGACAGCTGGTTGATTTCGCCTGTTATTGATCTTAGATATGCATCTGAAACCACGCTGTCATTTGAACATGGCGTCCAATACTTCACGGACATTGAAACTGCCAAAACAGAAACCTCATTCAATATCCGCGAAGAAAACGGCGACTGGGAGACAGTGACCATTCCTTATCCGGAAGCCTTAGGAAATAATGCTGTTTCAACCGGTGCAATCTCCCTTGCCCAATACGAAGGTAAGAAAATCCAACTTGGATTCCACTATACCAGTGGAGCAACGAAATCTGGCAGATGGCAGATAAAGAATGTATTGATTCAAGGATATATCGACGAACCTACTCTTCCCGAAGGCGGCCTTGACTTCACTGTCGAAAATATTGAGAATGATTCGTTTGTCATCGGTAAGGATGTTGAATCGGCCAAAATCACCGTCAGCGGCGTTCACGCCGAATCTGAACTTTACTGCAAATTTACAGCCGCTCCCGCAGAGAATCCCGAAGCCGCACCCCGCAAGGCAGTGGATCACACGGGCTACGAAAAAATTGAGCGCGATGCCGACAATAACCACACCATTACTGTCGACGGGGCAGGCACACTCGAACTCTATACATATCATCCCGCAACCGACAGCAAGAGCGACATCAGAACAATCAACGTCACTAAGGAAGACGGCACAACCGCTATCGACTCCATAGCATCCGACGTTGCCGATGGCGAAGCTGAGTACTTCAACCTCCAGGGTGTGAGAATCAACCCCGAAAATGCCGCACCCGGCCTCTACATCCGTCGTCAGGGCGGTAAAGCTGCCAAGGTAATGGTAAAATAAAAGATAACCGAATATTTTAGAATACGTTTCGGAAACCGGGTGGTTTCTCATAAGCTCCACCCAAAAAGAATGGTCCGAAACCCCTTGCAGGGCGTGGTGCGTGATTGCATCGCGCCCTGTTTTTCCGTTCGAGATGAATATAACGACGGCTTTTTCCTTATGAAGGTTATAGGAAAAACACGTTAATAATGACTGTCTGTAAATTGCTACAACCACAGCCATAATGCTATTACATCATTGATTATCAGCTCATTCTCCTGTTCCGCTGTTCTCTTGTCCAAAAAATTTCGCCCTCGCTCTTAAAAAAGCGACATTATCGCAATGGTCTCCGCAAAATCCTGTATTATCTTTGCGACAGAAAACCAAAACACACAGACAATGAAAACCACAAAAAAACAAAACCGCTACCGCGTGTCAGACCGTGCCTACTGCACCATTATCTCAAAATGCATCGACTCCATGACGGGATGCAAAATAGACCCCTTCACCTTCAAGCAGGTCGTCACCGCCGTGAGCAGCTACCTCAGACCCGAGGGTAAGATAACCGGTCTTGGCAGAAAAGCGAAAGTAATTTTCGACCGTCTGCTTCCCGACCTCGACCGTGCCATACGCCGCTCTACCATCGCCCGCGCAGCAGCTGCCCGCCGCAAAGAATCCCCCAAACCCGCCGAACCCGAAACCATTGAACCAACAGAATCCGCAGAACCACAGACAACAGAAACCCCTGTAACCACGCCCGAAAGCGACGCATCTCCTCTCGCCGCCCGTTCTGACATATCACGAGCCAATCATGCCCGGAATAGCGGCGGATTCAATAAATATGGGGATATTTCGCCCCGCCAACACGCTGATAATCTGCGGATTGTACGGACGTGATTCTTCACGTCCACCGCGAAAAACACGTATGAAAGCATTCTTTTTTTCTGCAAAAATTGCGTGATAAAATGTTTATAAACAGCGCGTTGTAGGGGCGCTATATTTAGCGCCCGCAGAATCTAAAGCATATTCCACCCGGAACAATATGATACTGAAAGAAAATGGGTCAATGTAAAAAACCGGTTGTTAAAAATATCCTTAAAGCCCTGGAAGGGCGATGTCTCTTTAACCCACCGCGGAGCGAAGCGGAGCCGTGGGGCAGACCGCCACCCCCACATACTCGAGGCGAGCCCCGGAGGGCGCGAAGCCTCGAAACCGGCGTTAGCCAAGGCGCGCGAATTTTTAACAATTCAACCGGGTTTTGCAGCTGATCCAAGAAAATGCCCGGACTCAGCAGGCGCTAAGAGGTTGTTTAAAAACAAATGTGAAAGCCGGAGTCCATTCTCCCGAGGTGAGTTTCGGGATGAATTGAAGGAGTAATGCTGTAGCATTATGACTGAAATTCAGCGCGAAAGGCACCCGGGAGAATGGATGCGAAAAAACATTTTTCTCAACCTCAAAAAGATATTTTGTATGTTTATATTCGTAAATAAAAGTTACCTTATGTCGCATGGATGCCTTTTCGGCTACCCTGTCCCTAATCTTCAGTCACAGTGCTACAGCACTGCTCCTTCAGATTATGAACAGGTTAGCGCAAAAATCCATCCACTCCGGCTTCACATTTGTTATTAAACAACCTCAAAATATAGCGCCCCTACAATATTCTGATTGTCAACCATTTATTGTATTATCAAAACATCGCTATTAAACCGCATCGTGAAAAATCACGTCCGCACACCGAGGCTAAGCAAGTTACATTGGTATAACGATAAATATATCAGCGGAAAATGGGTTTAATTCAGCCGGTGACACCCATAGCCGCTCTATATCAAAATGTTTTAAATGAAAGAGCCGTACAGCCGTGGTTCCTTCTGCAAAAAATCCAATATTATTTTGCAACCCTACGAATTTATTAGTACATTTGTAGCATAATGCGTAAAATATAATTGGATGAAATATTTCGGAGCACACGTTTCAGCGGATTCCGGCGTGAGTCAGGCGCCGATAAACGCCTGCAATATAGGCGCCAAGTCATTCGCCCTTTTCACGAGGAATCCTTCGAGATGGGTTTCCCCGGCGTTGAAAGAAAAAGAGATTGAAGCTTTCAAGCGCAACTGCGAAGTCTATGGGTATACACCCGACGTGATTCTTCCGCACGACAGTTATCTGATTAATCTCGGCTCTCCCGACCCTGAAAAACTCGAAAAATCGCGCAAGGCGTTTCTGGATGAAATGAAACGCTGCGAACAACTCGGGCTGAAACTTCTCAATTTCCACCCCGGCAGCCATCTCAAACTCATCGACACCGACGCCTGCCTCGATCTCATAGCCGATTCAATCAATATTACTCTCGGCGAGACCGAGGGCGTGAAAGCCGTGATTGAAAACACCGCCGGCCAGGGTTCAAACCTCGGCTTCACGTTCGAACAGATTGCACGGATAATCGACAGGGTCGAAGACAAGTCGAGAGTGGGCGTGTGCATAGATTCCTGCCATGCCTTCGCCGCAGGCTATGATCTTTCAACCCGCGAAGGATACGACGCCACTTGGGAGGAATTCGACAGGACAATAGGATTCGGATACCTCTCCGCCATGCACCTCAACGATACCAAGAAAGGTCTCGGAAGCAAAATCGACCGTCACGAGTCGATTGGCAAAGGCATGCTCGGAAGCGATTTCTTCAGATTTCTCGCCGCCGACCCGCGCATGGACGGCATACCGCTCATACTTGAGACTCCCGACGAAAGCCTGTGGGCCGAAGAGATAGCCTGGCTCTACTCCCTGCCTCAGGCATAGCAGCTCCCCCTTGAATCTCTGTCCTGCCGCCTACACTTTTCCACTCCGCTACACATATTAAAAATCATACTTACTTTAAGTTTTTCCAACAAACATGAAAACTAAACCGGATTTAAGCTTTTCAAGCTTATGGAACCTGAGTTTCGGTTTTTTCGGCGTACAGATAGCCTACGCTCTTCAAAGCGCCAATATCTCGCGCATTTTCTCCACGCTCGGAGCCGATCCTCACAATCTCAGTTACTTCTGGCTGCTGCCGCCCATAGCAGGACTTATCATTCAGCCCATAATCGGCACACTCAGCGACAGAACCTGGTGCCGTTTCGGCCGACGTCTGCCCTATCTCATTTTAGGAGCCATAATGGCCGTTATCGTAATGGCTCTTCTCCCGAACGCCGGCAGTTTCCATTTCGCCGTTTCCGGCGCACTGATTTTCGGAGCTTTCTCCCTGATGTTTCTCGACCTTTCCATCAACATTTCCATGCAGCCCTTCAAGATGCTCGTCGGGGATATGGTGAATGAGAAACAGAAAGGACTCGCCTACTCCATTCAGAGTTTCCTCTGCAACGCCGGCTCCGTGGTCGGCTACGTATTCCCCTTCCTGCTCACCTGGATCGGTATAAGCAACATCGCCGAGGGCAACAAGGTGCCGGATTCCGTGTCGTTTTCTTTCTATCTCGGGGCTGCCATACTGATCCTCTGCGTAATCTACACCTTCTGGAAAGTAAAGGAAATGCCCCCGAAGGTCTATGCCGAATACCACGGCATCACCGAGGAGTGCGACGACAAGAAAGAAAACATCTTCACCCTCCTGGTCAAGGCTCCGAAAGTGTTCTGGACAGTCGGACTTGTACAGTTCTTCTGCTGGGGCGCATTCATGTACATGTGGACTTATACCACCGGCGGCGTCGCCGAGCAGGCATTCGGCTGGCACAACACCGACGGAACTCAGGTTGAGTCCTATCAGATGGCAGGCAACTGGACCGGACTGCTTTTCGCCGTCCAGGCCATAGGCTCGGTTATATGGGCAGCTGTGCTCCCCTTCATCCCCAACCGCAAATTTGCCTACAGTCTGAGTCTCGTAATCGGCGGCATAGGCTTCATATCCACCATGTTCATCACCAGCAAGTATCTGCTCTTCCTGTCGTTCTTCCTCGTGGGAACCGCCTGGGCTGCCATGCTTGCAATGCCTTTCACCATCCTCACGAACTCTATTTCAGGCAAACACATGGGCGCTTACCTCGGACTCTTCAACGGCACCATCACCATTCCTCAGATTGTAGCCGCAGCCCTCGGAGGCGTGATATTCTCGCTCCTGGGAGGCGTTTATCAGATCAACATGATCGGTCTTGCCGGCGTGCTCCTGATTATCGGCGCAATCTGCGTGGCATTCGTCCACGAAACCTACGCCGAAGACAAACCTGCGGATTATTCATAAAAATAGTATTTCCGACACAGATAAGAGGTTGTTTAAAAACAACCTCTAAAAAACCGGGAGAGCACGGATCCGTGCTCTCCCGGTTTTTTAGAGGTATAAAATTGTTGACTCCTACTTCTTTAGCTCAACAGCTACGCTCTCTATGCCGAGGCACTCGGTATAGTTCTTTATGTAGCGGTTGAAGCCCTCTACCTCTTCAGCCGTCGGGGCGATGCTGAATCCGGTATTGCCGGCAAACACTTCTGTCTCGAGGTAGTCGGCGAGAGTGCGGTCGTTCTTATTGTTTACAGCAAACGAGGCAAGCAGCGCCATGCCCCACGCTCCGCCTTCGCCGGCGGTCTCCATTACGGAAATCGGCGAGTTGAGGGCGGCGGCCAGTATGCGCTGGCCCACTCCCTTGGTCTTGAACAGACCGCCGTGACCGGTGATGCGGTCTACCTTCACGTGCTCTTCGTTGAACAGCACGTCGTTGCCTATTTTCAGCACTGCTACAGCAGCGTGAAGATTAGCACGCATGAAGTTGGCGAGCGTGAAGTTGTCGTTGACCGAACGCACAAACAACGGGCGTCCCTCGGCAAGCCCGGTTACGGGTTCTCCCGAGAAGTAGTTGTAAGAAACGAGACCGCCGCAATCGGCATCGCCGCTGAGAGCGTTGTTATACAATTTGCCGTAGATTTCGTTCATGTCAACAGAAACTCCGAGCAGCTCGGTGTACTCGCGGAAGAGGCCAACCCAGGCATTGAGGTCGCTCGTGCAGTTGTTGCAGTGCACCATAGCCACAAGGCTGCCGTCGGGGGTGGTTACCATGTCGATCATCTCGTGGGGTTTCGACAGCTCTTTCTCAAGCACAATCATGGAGAACGACGAAGTTCCTGCTGAAACGTTGCCTGTACGCTGTTTCACGGCATTTGTGGCCACCATTCCGGTTCCGGCGTCGCCTTCGGGAGGACAGAGCGGAATTCCGGCTTTCAGATGTCCGGAGATGTCGAGGCGTGTGGCGCCTTCTTCCGTGAGGACGCCGGCCTTTTCGCCTGCAAGGAGAACTTTCGGGAGAATATCCTCGAGTTTCCATGAATATCCGTAAGGAGCCACGAGCTTATCGAACTTCTCAACCATTTCGGCGCTGTAGTTCTTAGTTTCAGGGTCGACGGGAATCATTCCGGAAGCATCGCCCACACCGAGCACCTTCTCTCCGGTAAGCTGCCAGTGGATATAACCTGCGAGAGTGGTGAGGAAAGCGATTTCCGGCACGTGGGACTCGCCGTTGAGAATGGCCTGATAGAGATGAGAGATACTCCAGCGCAGGGGAATGTTGTAATAGAACAGTTCCGAGAGCTTGGCGGCGGCAACAGCCGTATTGGTATTGCGCCAGGTGCGGAAAGGAACGAGAATCTCGCCCTGACGGTCGAAAGGCATATAGCCGTGCATCATGGCGCTGATGCCGATTGACGCGAGCGATTCAATTTCTACGTTGTAGAGATCCTTGACGTTGGCGCGGAGATCGCGGTAGCAGTCCTGCAGACCGAACCAGATTGCCTCGGTGCTGTAGGTCCACAGACCGCCCACAAGCTGGTTTTCCCACTCGTGGCTGCCCTGGGCTATCGGACGGTTTTCCTCGTCGATAAGAACCGCCTTGATGCGGGTGGAGCCGAACTCTATGCCGAGTATGGCCTTCCCCGCCTCTATGGTTTCTTTTGCTTTGTTTATCATGACTGGAGCAGATTAGCAGAGCGACTTGTTGAGCATATAGTATACCTCACCGAGGCGGAGGTCGCGGCGGAAGTTCTCAAGAGTGGTGTCCTTGGCGATATGAACCATCTCGATGCCCGCGATCTCAGCGTAGTCTTCCCAGAATTCAGGAGTGATGCCGTAAGCGAAGCAGGAATGATGGGTACCGCCGGCAAGCATCCAGGCGGTTGCGCCGACCTCGAAGTTGGGCATCGGGATCCAGAGCGCGGAAGCAACAGGAAGCTTGGGAAGCGGTTTCGACTTGATGCACTCAACGTCGTTTACGATCAGGCGGAAGCGGTTGCCGAGATCAACTACCGTAGCGGTCACGCCGTTGCCGGGTTTGCTTGTGAACACCAGGCGTGCAGTCTGGGTCTTGCGGTAGCCGATGCCGAGGAAATGAACTTCGAGACGGGGACGCTGTTCGGCGATAAGGGGGCACACCTCAAGCATGTGGGCCTGAAGAATGGAGCTCTGCTTGCCGTCGAAATTAAGAGTATAGTCCTCAAGGAATGAGCAGCCGCCTTCGAGACCCTGGTTCATGACCCAGAGAGTGCGGTAAAGAGCAGCCGATTTCCAGTCGCCTTCTGCGCCGAAGCCGTAACCTTCAGCCATGAGGCGCTGTGAGGCAAGGCCGGGAATCTGATCGAAGCCGCGTCCGGTAGTCTCAACGTTCACGTCGCCGAGATCGTCGAAGTTGGTTGTGAAGCCTTTTGCGCCTTTTGCCTTGAGCACGGCACGGAGGGTAAGCTCAGCTTTCGCCGAGTTCCATATTTTGCGGTAAGCCTCGGTAGATTTGTCCTCGAGGGCTGCGTCGTGGTCGTATTCCTTGAAATAGGTTGCCACGAGAGCGTCGACATCGGCGTCCTTCACTGCGTCGAAGTAAGGCATAACCTCGCTGAAGGGCATGTAGTCCACATGGTAGCCCATGCGCACCTCGGCCTCAACCTTGTCGCCGTCGGTAACGGCAACGTTGTTCATCTGGTCGCCGAAACGGATGATGAGCATGTCCTGAGCGTCGGCCCAGCCGGCGCAGACGCGCTGCCAGACGGCTATATGCTTCTGAGTCTCCTCGTCTTTCCAGTAGCCGGTCACCACTTTGCGGCGGATGCGCATGCGGGTGCAGATATGGGCGAACTCACGGTCGCCGTGGGCACTCTGATTGAGGTTCATGAAGTCCATATCCATGGTATTCCACGGAATTTCGGCATTGTACTGGGTGTGGAAGTGGAGAAGCGGCTTGCGTAGCTGCTGCAGACCGTGGATCCACATTTTAGCGGGAGAGAAAGTATGCATCCAGGTGATGATACCGATACAGCGGGCATCGTTGTTGGCTGCTTTCATCAGATCCTCCACCTCGCGCGAAGAGTTTGCGGTGCCTTTGTAGACCACCTTTATGGGAAGGTTTCCGGAGTTGTTGAGACCATCGACCATTTCTTTTGAATGAGCGTCGACTGCCACTACTGCGTCGCCACCGTAAAGAAGCTGTGCGCCGGTTATCCACCAGATTTCGTAATTGTCAAAAGTTGCCATTTTATTCAAGTTTTAAGTGTTATGTTATTAGTTTAAAGTAAAAATCGTTATTTTTTAGCCTGACCATAGTAGGCATTCGGACCGTGCTTGCGGTTGAAATGTTTTTCAATCAGCAGCGGATTCATTGTGAGATCGGGATTGACGCTGAAAGCAACGAAAGCCATCTTCGCTACCTGCTCCATCACAACGGCATTGTGGACAGCGTCGGCAGGAGACTTGCCCCAGGCGAACGGGCCGTGATTCTTAACGAGCACACCGGGAGTGTGGACAGGATTCATTCCTTCGAAACGCTTGATGATGACGTTGCCGGTCTCAAGCTCGTAGTCGCCCTTTACCTCTGCCTCCGTCATGTCGGCAGTGCAGGGAATCGCCTGATAGAAGTAGTCGGCATGGGTCGTACCGATGTTGGGGATATCCTTCCCGGCCTCTGCCCAGGCAGTGGCGTAGGTGGAATGGGTGTGAACCACACCGCCTATTTCAGGAAACGCACGGTAGAGGGCGAGATGGGTGGGAGTGTCGGACGAGGGACGGAGGTTGCCCTCCACTACCTTGCCGGTATTGAGGTCGACAACCACCATATCGTCGACTTTCATAGTGTCGTAGTCAACGCCGCTCGGTTTGATTACCACGAGACCTTTCTCGCGGTCTATCCCGGAGACGTTGCCCCAGGTAAATATAACGAGTCCGTGTTTGACAAGGTCAAGATTCGCACGGAAAACTTTTTCTTTCAATTCTTCAAGCATGATTCTTTCAGATTTTAAATTTAGGATGAGAATGATAGACGGAGTCGTTAAACGTGTAGAGGGCCGCACCCCGGCGTGAGCCGGTCTTGTCGATAAACTCGGTTTTCTCTATGCATTCGAGCTCAGCCACACGCTTGCGGAAATTCCTCTTGTCGATAGTCTCGCCCAGAATTGTTTCGTAAAGCGACTGAAATTGCGACAGGGTGAACATTTTCGGGAGGAGATTGAACCCGATGGGTTCGGTAGAGAACTTGCGCCTCATGGTGAAGAGCGCCCGCTCTATCATCTGGGGATGGTCGAATCCGAGTTCAGGCAATTCGTTGATGCCTACCCAGACCGCGTGGTGGCGGCTTACGCTGTCGAAATCGAAATCATCGAGTCCGAGCAGTGCGAAATAAGCAACCGAGATAACCCGTTCGCCGGGATCACGATCCACGGCTCCGAAAGCACCGACCTGCTCCATGAAAACATTATCGAGGCCGGTGAGCTGATAGAGCACACGCCTGGCAGCATCGTCGACGCTCTCGCCGTTCTGTACGAAACCGCCCATAAGAGACCATTTCCCCTTTTCAGGTTCAAACTGTCGCTTGGTGAGGAGAACAGACAGCTTTCCGGCATTAAGTCCGAAAATTATACAGTCTACACCTACATGAAACCGAGGGTTGTGGCCGTAAAATTCTGTCATTTGTTCTAAAGGTAAATAATTAGAAAAACGGGCGGCGGATTTACGCCGGGATGCAGATTGTCCGCCGCCCTGAAATAATGCTGTCCTGTATTACCAGAAATAGATATAGAAGGCTGCGGTGATGCCGAGGATGATCACGGAGTTGATAACATCCCATGCGTTCCAGCTTGCGCGGGTTGCAGCACGCTGCTCGGGAGTGGAGGTACCGAACACGAGGCCCTGGATTTTTGCAGGATCGGGAGCTTTGGTGAAGAAGCTTACCACGATAGCCACCAGGAGGCAGAACACGAGCATCCAGCCGCAGAAGAAGAGCCAGTTCACATCGTAGAAGAGATACTGGAACCAATTGCTCTCGTTTCCGCCGGGAACAACGGCAGCGTTGCTGTAATAAACCTTGGCGCCGAGGCGGCAGAGACCGATTACAAGACCTGTGATAAGCGCCCACATACCACCCTGGGCGGTAGTGCGCTTCCAACATACACCGAGAAGGAATGCAGCGGCGATACCCGGGGCGAGAACCGACTGAACATCCTGAAGATAGAGGTAGAGCACATCGCCGACGGAGCGCATTACAGGAATCCAGAGGATACCGAGAACTACGATAACCACGGTAGCGGCCTGACCGATGCGGACGAGTTTCTTAGGATCAGTATTGGGTTTGTAGCGCTGGTAGAAGTCGATGGTGAAGAGAGCGGCAGAGGAGTTGAACAGTGAAGCGAGCGATGACATCAGCGCGGCGAGGATACCGCATACGATGAGGCCTTTCACACCGGCGGGAAGGAGTTTAGCCACGAGAGTGGGGAAAGCTGCGTCGGAGTTAACATTGCCGTTGGGAAGCATGGGAAGGAAGCCTTCGCCACCCGCACCGATGTATTTCTGATGAATTGCGAATGCAATCATACCGGGGATGAGGAAAAGGAAAACGGGGAGAAGTTTCAGATATGCTCCGAAAATGGTACCGCGACGAGCTTCTTTCTCATCCTTGCCGGAGAGTACGCGCTGCACGATGAACTGGTCGGTACACCAGTACCAGAAACCGATTACGGCCGAGCCGATGAGAGCGCCGAGCCAGGGGTATTGCGGGTCGCGGTTGTCGCGGATCAGATTGGTCATGTGGTCGCCGTAATCGTTTACGGTCACACCGTCGCAAATGCGGATCATTTCATCCCATCCGCCGAGTTCCTTAAGACCGAGCACAAGGATAATGAGCGAACCGAGAAGAAGGATAGGAGTTTGAAGGACTGAGGTATAGAGGACTGATTTCATACCGCCGAAAATAGTGTAGAGAGCGGTAAGAAGCACGAGACCTATAGCAGCAATCCAGAAGAAGTCGATTCCCCAAAGTTCGTCGATACCGAACACCTGCTGGAATACGAGGCCTCCTGCATAGACCGTGACGGCTACCTTGGTAAGTACATAGCTGATAAGAGAGATAACGGAGAGAATGGTACGCGACTGGGGATTGTAGCGTTTCTCAAGGAATTCAGGCATGGTGTAGACCATGGAGCGGGTATAGAACGGAACAAATACCCAGCCGAGCAGAAGAATCATCCAGCCCTGGATTTCCCAGTGGGCCATTGCCATGCCGCTCGAAGCGCCCGAGCCGGCAAGACCGATGAGGTGTTCCGAACCGATGTTTGAAGCGAAAATCGACGCACCGATTGCAATCCAGGTGGCGTCCTTACCTCCGAGGAAGTAGTCGGCCGCATTGTTCTGCTTCTGACGCATCACCCACACGATAATGCCGATGAGGGCGATGAAGAATAGACCGATGACGATCCAGTCAAGTAATGCCATAATACTGATGAATGTTTATAGTTATTGATTATTATTTTACTGTGTCGAATTTAAAAATGCAATGGCTGGTGTAGGTCTGTCCGGGTTCAAGGATTACAGAGGGCCATTCGGGTTTGTTGGGGCTGTCGGGGTAATGCTGCGACTCGAGGCAGATGCCTGTGCGCTGCTGGTAAACCTTACCATTTTTACCAGTCTGGGTTCCGTCGAGGAAATTACCGGAATATACCTGAATACCGGGTTCGTCGGTGTAGACGGTGAGCTTGATACCGCTAATGGGCGATTCAAGAGTAACGGCGGGCACGCTGATGTCGCCTTTGGTGGCAAGCACCCAGTTGTGGTCGTAGCCGTTGCCGTTCTTAAGCTGAATGAAGTCTGCCTCGATGTCCTGCCCTACTGCTTTGGGAGTTGTGAAATCCATAGGGGTATCGGTTACCGTAACGATTTCACCTGTTGTCATATATGTAGAATCAACGGGGGTGTATTCGTTGGCGTTGATATAAAGGATATTGTCGGTAATCTTGTTGGCGGGGTCACCGGAAAGGTTGAAATACGAGTGATTCGTCATATTGATGACGGTCTTCTTGTCGGTAGTGGCGCTGTAGGCGATGTCGACAGCATTGTCGCCGGTGAGGGTGTAGGTTACGGTTGCAGCCACGTTGCCGGGGAAGTTGTTGTCGCCGTCGGGGGAATGCATTGTCAGCACCACCGTGGAGTCATTAGGCTGCTGGGCGTCGTAAACCTGATACTGCCATCCGGTGGGACCGCCGTGAAGGCAGTGTCCGAAGTTGTTCTGTGGAAGCTGGATAGTGTCGCCGTCAATAACGATCTTACCCTGGTTGATTCGGTTGGCGTAACGTCCGATAGACGCGCCGAAATCGCTTAGATTGTTCTCGGGGAAATAGGCAGCCACACTGTCGAAACCGAGAACCACATCGCGCAGTTCACCGGTTTTGTCGGGTGTCATAATCGAAACGATTCGACCGCCGAAGTTGGTTACGCACACTTCCATTCCATTGGCGTTGACAAGTTTGTAAAGAGCGGTTTTCTTGCCGTTGTACTCACGTGCGAAGTTCTCGGGATTCAGTCCGGACTTTGTGAGTTCGGGCTGTTTCGAGCCTTGCGTGCAGGCTCCGAGACAAAGAGCGGATACTGCGATAACCGCAGCGATTTTTAAGGTGCTCATAATAAGTTGATTGCTTGTATTATGGTTAATAGATTCAAAGATTTCAGCGGTAAGATTTACGGCGTGAAATAAGTGTCGGTTTTACACTTATTTCACGCCGTAAAGTTACACTATAAAATTTAAACTAAAGCAATAAAATTATATGTTATTCAACATATTTTTTAGTTAATTGAGCCTATCCTTTATATAAACCTTCCGGAATCGGGCGAAGATTATATTGCGATGCCATCACTCTGCCGTAGGCTCCGGCCGACCGGATTGTCAGCAGGTCACCTCGCCGGAGTTCGGGCAGATTGACATCCTTAGCGAAACAGTCGGACGACTCACAAATCGGGCCTACTACATCGTAAAGGAGCGTAGGGGTATCTTCGCTGACATGCACAGGGCGGTAGTCGGCACCAGCTTTCTCTATTTTGTGGTAAGCATTATAAAGTGCAGGCCGGATAAGATCTGTAAAGCCGGCATCGACAATAGCAAAGCGACGGGAGGTGCCCTCCTTTATATATAGTACGCGCGTAATAAGAGACCCGCACTGGGCCACGATTGAGCGTCCGAGTTCAAAATGCACCTCCTGTCCCGGCCGAAGAATCAGTTTAGAGCCGAACACGCCGAAGTAGCGTCTGAAATCTGGTATAGGATGCGCTGTCGGGTCGACATAGTCGATACCGAGGCCTCCACCTACGTTTATCGTTCTGAATCTTATGTTTTCAGCCTCATAGAGATCCTGAAGGCGGTTGATTGTATCGCAGAGCATCGCAAACGGCTCCATGTCGGTAATCTGCGAACCTATATGGAAATGCAACCCGGTAAGATTAAGACCCGGCAGCGTGATTGCCGCCGAGATATGGGCATCGAGCTGGTCAAGATTTATGCCGAACTTGTTTTCAGAGAGTCCGGTAGTTATATACTCATGGGTATGGGCGTCGATATTGGGGTTTACACGCAGGGCAATGTCGGCGGTCAGTCCGAGCGAGGAGGCAATAGAGCTTATCACCTCAAGTTCCTGCATTGACTCGACGTTGAAGCAACCTATGCCGCTTTTCAGCGCGAGAATAATTTCATTGTCGCTCTTTCCCACTCCGGCATAAACAATTTTTTTTGCCGGAAAGCCGCTTGCCAAAGCTGCTTCGATTTCCCAACCGCTCACACAGTCAGCACCGAATCCGGCCGCACTTATGCGCTCCAGAATTTCTTTATCGGCATTGGCTTTAACAGCATAGTGAACCTTAAAACTGCTGTCGGGAGCAATTGCCGACTTTACGGCAGCAAGCGTCGCGTCGAGCAAACGCATGTCGTAATAGTAAAAGGGTGTATTCATCCGGTTACCGTTTTTCAGCATTGTTTCCAAACAGAAAGTCGCTCAACTGGTTGAGAGCCCTGACTTTGTCCTCGCGGCGGATAAGAAATGAAATATTATAGTTTGAACCACCGTATGAAATCATTCTGACCGGTATATCGCGCATGGCGTCGAGAGCCATAGTCTCAAAACCGGTATTGGTCCACTCGAGACTTCCGACCACGCAGACAATGACCATATCGCGGTCGACGGTGACAGTTCCGTATTCTTTCAGAGCATCCACGATCTCAATGAGATGACGTTCGGAGTCGATTGTCAGCGACACTCCTACCTCACTCGTCGCCACCATGTCGACAGGAGTCTTAAACCGTTCGAAGGTTTCGAATACCTTGGAAAGGAATCCATATGCCATGAGCATGCGGCTCGATTTGATCTTGATGGCCACCACATTGTCTTTCGCAGCCACAGCCTTAATGCATGCCTCTCCGCTTTCATTGTCTATGATGGTTCCGTGGGCCTCCGGCTCCATGGTGTTGAGAAGGCAGACGGGAATATTGTTGACCTTAGCAGGAATAACGCAGGTTGGATGCAGAATTTTCGCTCCGAAATAAGCAAGTTCGGCAGCTTCCTCATAATGGAGATGACTGACCGGTCTGGTATTTTCAACGAAACGGGGGTCATTGTTGTGCATACCGTCGATATCTGTCCATATCTGGACTTCGTCGGCATTGATGGCGGCTCCGATTATAGAAGCCGTGTAGTCGCTGCCGCCACGTTCGAGATTATCGACCTCCCCTTTGTCGTTACGACAGATGAAACCTTGTGTGACGTATATGCCCGCGTCGCAATATTTGTCGAGAAGCGACTGCAGGTGAAGGGAGATGTAATTGAAATCGGGTTCACCGTATTCGCCGGTTTTCATAAACTCGAGAGCCGGAAGTGCTTCAGCGTTGGCACCGCGTTCGTTGAGAAGTATGGTCATCATTGCCACCGACATTATCTCGCCCTGAGAGAGGATAATCTTCTCCTCTGCCGATGTAAACGGCTCGCGTGTGAAGGACCTTATATAGTTGAAGCACGATTTTATTTCTTTCAGAGCCCTCTCGCGGCTTTCGTGGTTATCATAAAGCGAGGCGAGAGTCTTGAGATATTTCGATTCGAGATTGTTGATGGTTTCCTTTGCGCCGGTATAATTCTTCTTATAGAGATAGTCGCATATCTCCACGAGAGTGTTGGTTGTTCCCGACATTGCGGAAAGCACAATGATGTTTTTGCCGCGCGGCTGCACGAGCGAAGCGACGTGGCGGATGCGCTCTGCAGAACCAACCGACGTGCCTCCGAATTTCAATACTTTCATTGGGTTCTTTCTGATTTGATAATTTAGGCGCAAAGTTAAGAAATAATTATCACAAATCAATCATTTGCCATATCAATATGTCAGCCGCAACCTCCATTCAGCATCAAAAAGGCAAAATGCACAAAAAAAGCCGCCCGGCTGAAGCTCGAAATCTGCTTCTGCCTGCGGCTCCGATGTTTCTTCCCTAAGAGAATGATTAAATCTGATTTATGTTATAATCCAAACATTCTCTAAAACCGTTCAGTCGTCGTTGCGCGGATTATTGTTGAGAATCCTTACCTCCTGTTTCACCGCTTTTTTATCTACTTTATCTTTATCGGCGATGTCGGTCTGAACGCCAGGCATAATGTCGGCAGGATTGTGCAAATCCGCCTGCTGTTTGTTTTTCTTTTCCATAAGTATCTCTTAAAATTAAACGTAAATATTCTTTTTACAAAGTAACTCCGGGAAACTTTTATACGTCCTCTTCACACTTCGATTTTTCCTCGAAATAAATCCCGCATTAAGTATAAATTAATTTTCAAGAGTTACTTAATCAAAAATAGATTTGTTTTGAAAAAGAAACAAACGTAGTCTGGGTATTGTTTTCACTTTTCCGCTTGAAAACCGTCATTTCCACCTACAGGAAGGCGGTTGAGTTCCTCGATATAGTCGAGAATCTGTTCCCGACCCCGGCCATCCTCACTCGAAGTAAGGAATACAGGGGGCAGCTCCTCCCATGTTTCAAGAAGCCGGGTACAATAAGCCCTGACGTTGCGCTTGCCAGCCTCCGGACCGAGTTTATCGAGTTTGGTGAATACGATAGAGAATGGCACACCGTTCTCTCCAAGCCAGTCGAAAAAATCGAGGTCGATCTTCATTGGAGCGTGGCGAGAGTCGATAAGCACGAAAAGATTTGTCATCTGGCTACGGTTAAGGATGTATCCTTCAATCATAGACTGGAGATCGTCGCGCTGTGATTTTCCACGCCGGGCGTAGCCGTAGCCGGGGAGGTCGACGATATACCATCGGTCGTTAATCAGAAAATGGTTAATCAGCAATGTTTTACCCGGAGTTGAGGATGTTTTGGCAAGTTTGGCCCGGCCTGTCAGCATATTGATAAGAGATGACTTACCTACGTTGGATCGGCCGATGAATGCATACTCGTGGAGAGAGGTATCAGGACATTTTTTTACAGAACTGTTGCTTATTTCAAAACGTGCTGAATTGACAATCATATCTTTCTGACAAATAATTAGAGGTTGTTTACAATTTAATCAAGCATAAGGCTAATTCGCGGACGCACAGCAGGAAAACCGAGAATTTCACCTATATGTCCGCTTGAGAATACCATGGCGGTGAAAACGTCGACCGGCACATCGAAATCGAGCTTTGCAGGAGTGGCAGAAAGCCGCGAAACCATTCCGTCGGCTATAGCGAAAACCCCGCTGTTAAGATCTCCGAGAAGCGGATCGGAAATTCTGATGGTGCAATGAAGTCCGGTATGCGCGGCGGCCACGGTCTGAAGACAAAGTTCGGCATTGACTATTCTACCCATTGCTCTCGGCATAAGCCGTCCGCCCTCCGGGTCGTCGGGATAGCCGAGCAGGAGCATCGGCATGTCGGAATGCAGGGCACGGAGCTGCCGGAGGGCCGCCACGCGGGCATCCCGGCTTTCACCCATCAGATCGGTCACGAGAATGATTCCGTCTTTAAGTACAGAAAAAGCCATCGAGACTATCCGGCTGCCGCAGTCATCGTCGTCAGCTTCCATCACCGCAATGTCACCTCCGTCGAGCCTGTTGTCTTCGACAATGTTGAAATAGTCGGAGCGGGTGTGCAGAACCGCACATTTGCGCTGAGTCTGGAATCGGTTGAACGCCTCCCAGCACTCATCGGAGAGATTATTCTCCATTGGATGATATCCGTCTTCTCCGGGGAAAGCATGAAAAGCCGTAAAGCGTTGTTCTTTAACGTAAAACACGCTTTTAAACCCGAAAGAGGCGTAGTAATAGAAAAGCGGAGCAGACGCCGGAATCAGACTTACCATCATATCGCCCCTTTCGCGGGCAAACCGCAGGGCTTCCAATATGAGCTGGCCCATATAACCTTTGCCGCGCTGTTTACGGCGCGTACCGGCTCCGAAAATATAGCCAGTCGGCACTATACTTCCATGGAACGACATTTCATAGCGTCGAAGCAACAGAGCGCTTACAGGCTGTCCGTCGGCGCCGAGGTGAAGCATTGCCTCTCCGTCGCGATAGACACGGTCGAAAACCAGATCGATGTAAGAGTCCGAGTCGTTGAAACAGTCCCTGTATATCCGTTTTATTTCCTCTCGCTTGTTCATATTTCAAACATCATTTATAAATTTAACAATCCAGAAGAAATAAGGTTGGATAAAGACGAAATGAAGCGGAATGAAACCGTGCGGTATCATCCCGCTTCATTATTCAATCGTTTTCCGGATCAGCCGTTCTGGTGAGCAGGACGGAGAAGGTCGTTTACAGTCTTCACGGGGTTGAACGTTGAGATCGGCACTTCGACAAAGACGGTGTTCCAGTCGCTCATGGCTCCGTTCCAGAGTCCGGGCAACTCAAGCGCGCGCAGTTCCTTGCCGTTGCTCGACTTTGAGGATATGAATCCGGTATCGGGGTCGACATAATCGGGCAAACTGAACTTCTTGCCATGGATATCCTTGATATAGCATACAAGGTCTACCGGATTGAAGTGGGTTGCCGACGACATCATCTTCTTATAGTCCTCACGCGAGGTGTCGACCTGGTTGCTTTCGAGAATCTGGGGCGACGCAGTTCCGTCGGGATTAACGGTAATAAACGGGCCTCCGCCGGGTTCGCCTTCGTTGCGTACCATTCCGCATACTCTCAGCGGACGGTTGAGTTTGCGGGCAATGTAAGCGACAACGGCATCAGAGTCAAGTTTTTCTGCACCTGCGTGATCTATATTTAGTGTCGTGCTCATAAAATCGAGCATTTCCTTAAGGCTGTCGGCGGTGTAGTTTTCCTCCTCAAGCGCAATGAGATACTGTTCGATTTTGTCGTGAACTTCAAGAAGCAGACCGGCAATCACCTTCTTGTAACGGATTGTGTCGGCGCGGCGCGAATCGGGCACCACATTGTCGATATTCTTGATGAACACAACGGCACTTTCCATATCGTTGAGATTTTCTATGAGCGCGCCGTGGCCTCCGGGCCTGAAGAGCGGATGACCGTCCTGCAGGAAAGGCGTATTGTCGGGATTGACAGCAATGGTATCGGTCGACGGTTTCTGCTCACTCAATGAGATATTGAATTTAACTCCTGTACGGGCCTCGGTGGCCGGAACAACTTCACGCAATTTCTCCTCAAAAAGCTTGCGATGATTGGTTGAAACAGTGAAGTGGAGGTTTACCACGCCTTTGCTGTTGGCAGCCGACTGCGCTCCCTCGGTTAGGTGCTCCTCAACAGGCGTACGGGAACCTTCGGGATAAGTGTGGATCTTCAAAAGGCCTTTGGGCAGACCGCCGTAATTCATTCCCTCAGGTTTTACGATGGCTGCGATAATATCGCGGTTGCGGCCTTCGCCGAGCAGCTCGTCGAGAGATTTTCCGTAAAGTTTTCCGCAAGCAGCACTGAGTTCGGGAAGGAACGGCAGTTTTGAGATGTTGGAAATCAATGCCTCTACAGGGGCCGATGAAGCGAGATCGTCGGTACCGCCGTCGACGAATGCGAACAAAGCCTTGAACATACGCGACGCCGCGCCGGAAGCCGGCACAAATTTGGCCACTTCGCCACCGTGGTCGAGATACTCCTGCCAGCGGCCTATGGCAGCATCCTCTTCCGCAGGAGTAAGGCGCATTATTCCTGCACCCACACGGGCGGCATCCTTTATGGTGAGATACGGGAAGCCTGTCACAAAACGCTGAAGCTGAGCCTCAACCTTTTCGGGCGATATGCCTTTGGCCTCAATGTAGTCGAGATTTTCTTTCGTTAACATGATCCGGTTAGTATTAAGGTATTAATATTTTATCTTGTCATTCGTTTCAGCAGGTTGTAGGATGGCACTATTCCGAGTTCTCCGGCCTTGCTGAGGTCGGAGATGCCTGCGTCCTTGTTGCCGAGACGCAGGTAAGAGTAACCGCGGTTATAAAACGCCTCGCCGAAATCCGGTTTTAACTCTATGGCCTTGTTAAAGGCGCTGATTGCCCCGGTGTAGTCCTGAAGCTCAGCGAGTACTACGCCTTTATTGTAATAGGCAATCGCCATTTCCGGAGAAAGTTTAATTACCGTATCGAGGTCGTCAATCACGCCTTGCATCTGAGCCCGGATGTTGCTGACGGCCGCATCCGGCACTCCGGCAGCATGTCCGGCACTCTCATCGCGGAGATGTCCGCGGTCGCGATAGCGCGCCACCGACCTGACAAGGTAGGCAATCGTAAAGTCGGGAGTCAGAGCGATGGCCCGGTTGAGGTCTTCGACGGCCGCAGGATAATTTCGGGTGGTAAACAGATCCATAGCCCGTCCGAAGTAGTCAATTGCTCTCGGAGTATGAGTGGAGATGTATGAGTTGTAATAGTCTATGGAATTAAAATGCGACTGGATGGCGTTTTCGTCGCTCATCTGCGGTTCGTGGTTAGTTACCTGAAGCACGTAGCGCAACATTCTGGTGTAGTTGAGGTCATCAACCTCACGTATGTAATCGCCACTCTGCTTGAGTTCGGTGGGCGAAGTATAATACGTAACCACAAACATGGGCTCGAGTTCTATATTGACATTGCGATCCTGTACTTTTCCCCGAATGTTCTTGTTGTTGAACACGCGGTCGTCGCGGGTATTGTCGTCGATGGTGGTGAGCGATGTAAACCGCTGTTTGACCTGCTCCTGAGTCTCGCTGTTTTCCGCCGTCAGCTCCGGAAACACGCCATCGGTACCGGTATTGTCGCCGGACTGTCCGGACGCCACGGTATCGGCTCCGGATTTCTTAACACGAGTTTTGGCGAGAGCCATCGATTTGTCGTAATCACGTTTAGCTGCCGCCATGTCGCCCTGACGCCGGCGGAGGTCGTAGCGGAGGAAGTATGCAGCGGCAAAGTCGGGAAACGCCTCTATAACCTTCCCGAGGTCGGCAAGCGCTTCTTTGTAAGCTCCTATTTCGCCATAGAGCATCGAGCGGTTGTAAAGCGCCTTATAGTCGACGGGGTTCAGAGCCAGCACGCGCGAGAAGTCGTCGATTGCCTTGTTAGTGTCGTGTACCTCCGCCCGCAGCATACCGCGATTAAAAAGCGCCGCCGTATTGTCGGGGTCAAGCTGCAGCGAGTAGTCAAAGTCAGCCATAGCTCCGAAATAGTCGTCGAGCATATATTTAATATACGCTCTGTTTATAAAAAATCCCGGATACTGGGGCTCAAGACGGATGGCCTCGTTCATATCGTCGAGTGCCTTCTGATAATCTTTGTGGCTATTGATTGAAATATCAGCACGGAGCAGATATCCGTTTACGGCGTTCTTGTTGAGTTCCAAAGCTTTGTTCACGTCAGCAAGCGCCCCTACAGTATCTTTCTGCTCAAGTCGGAGCCTTGCCCTGCCTATGTAGCCCGCGTCGAAACCGGGAAAAGATTTAAGCAGGGATTCATACGTTTCTGAAGCTCCGGAGAGGTCGTCGGATTCCTGCTGTGCAAGCGCCTTGTTATACATAAGACCGCGATTTTCAGGCAGTTGCTCCAACGCCTGGTTATAATCTTCTATTGCCTCCCGGGGCTTACCCTGATTCTGTCGGGCCACACCGCGCACCTCGTATGCATCCGTAATAAACGGGTTGCGTTCGATAGCTGCGGAAGCATCCTCCTCCGCACCTTTGTAGTCGTCGAGGTTGAGTTTCGCTATGGCGCGATAGAAGTATGGCTGGGCGAGATAAGGCTTGGCGGCAATAACCTGATTGAAATACTGAATCGAAAGCACATAATCCTCGAAATACAGCGTATTACGACCTATGCGCATCACTTGGTCAGTGTTGATCTGCGCAATGCCGTTGAGTCCGGAACTTGTTATTGCAAGAATTATAATGTATATTCTGTATAATCGGCGAAGCATCTGAAAAATTTACGAATTATCGACAAATATACAAATATTAGTCCGAATATCCCCGCCGGCAGCATTAAAAAAATGCTAAGAAGAATATTCTTCAGGCATCAACGCCTGGGTCAGAACACCTTGATGGCGGGTATGTATCGTTTGGGCTGGCGCTGAAGATCGATCAGTATGCTGTCGATATGGGCCGACGTGCTGTTGAGGTTGTTGTACAGCGAGGGGTCATTCAGAAGAAGGCCGAGCGACGAGTTGGTTGAATTCAGCTGCGCCGTAGCCCTTTCAAGATTTGCCGAAATTTCGTTGAGGTGGTTCATCGTCGAATCAATCGGCGCATTTTTCAATTCCTGACTGAGCTCCGACAACGCTCCAGAAATGTCCTTAAGGTTCGCAGATACGGCGTTGGCGTTCTGCACAATGGCGGGCATTCCGGCCAATGCGCGGTTGATTTGCGACGTTGTCACTTCAAGATTAGCCATCACCCGGTCGAGATGCTGAACTGCCGAAAGAAGTGCGGGATCCGACGCTATGTTATTGGCGGCCGTCAGTATCGAGTCAATTTTCGGAGTCATAGATACGACAGAGGGCATGAGTTCACCCGACACCTGATCCATAAGCCCTGCCGCATTCTCTCCTATCAGCTTATCGCCGACGTTGTGGAATCCGCCGGCGTCCGACATTTTAAGCACGATTGTGGAGGTGCCGAGCATATCGGTTGTGAGAATTGCCTTCGAACCGGCAGGTACACGAAGGTTTTTGTCGAGGCTAAGTTCAACTCTTACATGGCCTGGATTGTCGTATTCATACTGGATATCGCGTACGACGCCAACCTTAAATCCGTTGACCGTTACGGGAGCCGACTGCGCGAGACCAGTCACGTTGGTATACGACACATAATAGTAATTGGCCGCCTTGAAGACGTTTATGCCTTTCAGATAATCTATGCCAAAAAACAGCACCAGAAGAGTCACAAGGACAGTGAGTCCGATTATGGTTTCTTTCAAAAAAGGTTTTTTCATATTTTTCGATTCATTTCACACGTTTCCCGTCGCGCATTTTTATAACAAACGCTTGGGGAAACAACTGTTTGACTTCTTTTAAAATCTTGTTCGCTTCTTTCATGGAGGTAGTGGAACCGTAAGTGTATTTTACGATTCCGCCGTCGCGGTATGAGTCGACCGGTTTCAATCCCTTGAACCGCCTGTCGCCTGCCTTGAGCTTGCTGCCCGAAGTAAGGAACTGCACTCTGTATTCAATTTGCCCTGCCGCCGGCTTGGTTTCGGGAGCAGGTCTGACCGCCCGGGGAGCCTCCCGCGGCGTGTCTGTCGGCTCCGGACAAGGGTCGGGTTCAGGCTGCTGCCTTTGTTTCTTCGCCGTTGCGGAGCTTTCGCCGTTGCGGTACTTTTTTATTCCGTTGTATATGGCGCGGGCGAGTTTGTCGCTTCCTTCGTCAGACCACATGAAAGCCTCCTCATCGGGATTGCATATAAAGTCGAGTTCGACAAGGATGGCCGGCATACCGGTTTTCACAAGCACCCAGAACGGAGCCTGCTTCACACCGAGATTTTTGCGCCCCGCTGTAGCCACCAATTCGCGCTGAACAGCTCCGGCAAGCGATATGCTTTGGTCGAGATTGCTGTGCTGCATAAGATCGAACATTATGTAGCTTTCTGCGGAATTAGGGTCAAAGCCCTGATATGTTGTAGAATAATCTTTTTCAAGTTTCATCACTCCGTTCTCGCGCATGGCCACTTCAAGATTGGCGGTCGTGCGGCTTAGTCCGAGCGTGTAGACCGAAGCGCCTTTTATTGTTTTGCTTCTCTTCGACTTCCTGTCGATGGCGTTAGCGTGGATCGACACAAAAATATCGGCTTTGTTGCTGTTGGCAATGTCGCATCTGCCCTGCAGAGTGACGAAATTGTCGGTAGAGCGCGTCATCACTACCTTCATATTTTTCTCTTTGTCGAGAAGCGAGCGGAGTTTGCGGGCAACTTTCAGATTTATGCTTTTTTCATTGGTCTTGGTTCCGAGCGCACCTGCATCTTTACCGCCATGCCCGGCGTCGATAACCACTGTGAAATCCCTGGCACTAAGCGCACTCTCAGACGCCCCCGCCATAATGGCCAGAACAGCTACGAGTCTGAATATGTTGCGAACGGTTTGTACCATAAGTCCATAAATCCTTGCAAAGTTAGTAAATGCTTCCATATTTTCACCCTTGCAATCTCAATTTTTAGCCTATTTCGCCAAAATATATCGTATTTCTCCCAATAATTCATCCTCGAGGGCCATTCATACTGCCATTAGTAGTTTTTTTGCTAAATTTGCATCTTCAAGCATGAATTAATGAAAAGACTACTCCACATACTATTCATATCAGCACTCTCGGCGACAGTAGCATGTTGTTCACCCTCGGATTCCGAAAATACTGTTCCTGTGAGAATCAACCGTCTGGATCACGTGCTTTCGTCGGGGCAGATGGATGAAGTGGCGCCAATGCACCGGGCTGCGCAGGCGCTTTTCGACGTTACCGGAAGAGGTGAGCTGAATTCGTCCTCGCTTAAAGATTATGCGCAGAGTCAGTCTACGCTATATTTCTCAGCCGCCATAGATTCGTTTTTCACCTCAACAGATTCAATATCAACGGCTCTCGGGAGGATCTACCACCGGCTCGAAAAACAGCTTCCCGATGCCCCGCGCTACGATGTCTATGCCATAGTACTTCCTTACAACCAATCGGTTTTCTTTAAAGACTCCATGGTTTTTGTAGGACTTAACCACTATCTCGGCGCAGACTTCGAGGCTTACAATGATTTCCCACGTTATCTCCGGACAACTAAAACCCCACACTTTCTGCCCGTCGACCTCACTGAGGCGGCTATAAGAATCGGTTATCCTTTCCATTCCAAAACCGCATATCCATCCCTTCTCAACAAAATCCTCTACGAAGGAGCAGTTGTGGAAGCGCTTATGCAAATATGCGGCATTGACGAGAAAACGGCGCTCGGCTACGGTTATGATCAGCTTTCATGGCTGAACGAGAATGAAAAGCAGGCATGGGAAGCTCTCATCACACGCCGGCTGCTTTATTCCACCGTTCCCTCCGATCTTTCGGCCATGATAAATCCGGCTCCCGCAACAACCCTCCTGAATCAGGAAGCACCGGGGCGTGCCGGACGTTTCATCGGCCACAGGATTGTTGTTTCCTACATCCGTAACAACCCGGAAGTTTCACTCGATTTCCTGCTTTCACCGGAGTTCTATATGTCGGGGCAATCACTCGCAAAAGCGAAATATATGCCCTAAAAACATGCCGCACAGCATTCCTTTAACCAAATTTAACAACAACGTGAAAGCCGCTTGAGGAGTACGTTTCGAGCAACTTTCATCCGTTAAGCGGCTGACGTTGAGCACGATTATTTTGCTATCCCGGAAAACTTACGTAACTTTGCAGCGTAATAATACTTAAAAGGAGGCCTGAAGAGTCAGGCTCCAGCCGAAAATCGGCAAGAGTCCGAGAGGGGTATCGGAACGATGCATAATCTTCCCCAGGCCCTCGGATTCTCAAGTTGAACATAAATCGTGTTTTAATGAAGAAACCAATGCTTGTCATTGCGTTCTTCGCCGTTCTTCTTCTTTCAGTTTCGGCTCACACTCCGCGTGTGGCCAAGGCCGCTGAAGGCTACGCCGCTCCGCAATTCACGCTAAGCAGCAACGAGACCTCATTCTCGCTTTCCGATCTGAAAGGGCGTTACATCCTTCTCAATTTCTGGGATTCGACAGACGCCGCCTCGCGTATTGCAACAGTCGATTATGAGACTGTTACACGCAACGTTTCCGAAGAACGATTTTGTCTCTTGTCGGTCAATCTCGACCGTAGCGAGCGCCTTTTTCGCGAGATAGTGCGCAGAGACAATCTTAGTGCGAAGTCGCAGTTCTACCTCTGTCCGACAGAAGCGTCTGAAATCATCAATGCTTATCGGCTCGATCGGGGTAATTGCTCTTTCTTAATCAATCCGGAAGGTCAGATTATTGCTGTCAATCCCTCCCCTGATGTTCTGGAAACACTAATCTGAAAATTCTTGTATGCGCCACAAGTTTCGCATACGCAAACCTCTTAGAAATTCCCGCCGGCGGTTATCTGATTCCGTTACAGCGGGAATTTTTGGTTTTCTACACATAATTTAAAACCCGGTATCGAAAAATTTGCTTTCCTCGGCAGTGATTTGTAACTTTGCACATTATTATAAATGTCACAAAGAGTATGAACAAAAAAGGAACACCGATGCTGTGGGTTGTCATCGGACTCGCTGTACTTCTTCTTATCGCCGTAGTGTTCGGCATAACCCAGGTCGCCTCGCTTAAAAGCGACGTCGAGCAGGCCCGGTTGCAGAATGAGGAACTGAAACTTGAAAACGACCAACTGCAGCTCACCAACGAGTTCGAAGCCGTAAATGCAGAATTCCAGCATTACGAAAATCAGGCGCAGACCCTCGCCAGCGATACCATTCTTGCAAAATATACCGCAGCGAAAGCTAAAGTAGAGCAGCTCATCAAGGAACTGAAATCAGAGAAAGTAAAAAGCGCTAAACGCATCTCAGAACTACAGTCGGAGATCAACACACTGAAAGGACTCCTGCGCCATTACATTGCTCAAATCGACTCGCTCAACAAGGAGAACGGTGTACTTCGTGCCGAAAACACTGAAATCAAGGCCCAGAACCAGCAATTGACTTCCCGGGTAGCCGAGGAAACGCGACGCAACGAGAATCTTAGCGAACGTATGACCCTTGCCGAAAAACTGAACGTGACGGGGGTCTCGCTTACCGGACTTAAGAAAAACGGAAAGACCGAGAAAAACATTACCAAAGCAAAACAGCTTCTGGTCACTTTCACTATTCCGCAGAACAATTCGACTCCGGTCGGCAACAAAACCATATATCTTCGAATCACAAACCCCGAAGGACAGCTTCTCGGGAACTCGGGCAGCTTCCAGTTTGAAGGCGGCAATGTTCCCTGCACGGCACGTAAGGTCATCGAGTATGCCGGCGACGAGATTCCGGGCATCCACATGTATTGGGACGTGAACACTACCCTCACTCCAGGCGACTATACCGTTGAACTTTTCACCGACGGTTACCGCCTCGCCTCGCGCCACTTCACGATGAAAAAGTAACCCTCAGAGTTTGCCTAATAAATGTTCAGCGATTTCTGGTCAACGGTCAACGGTATAGAACTGACAGCCACCTCTGCCTCGTTCCGTCTTCTTGTGGCGTTGTTGCTCGGCAGCCTCGTAGGCATCGAGCGCAAGCGTAAAGGACAGATGGCAGGTCTGCGCACGTTTGCTCTCATTTCCATGGGAGCATGTCTCGCCATGATTCTGTCGATCTACGTTCCTCAGGAATACCTCGGGCTGAAAAACGGCGATCCGGGCAGAATCGCAGCCCAGGTTATTACGGGTATCGGTTTTCTCGGTGCAGGCGCCATTATTCAGATGAAAGGATCGGTACGCGGTCTCACCACTGCGGCAGGTATCTGGATTGTGGCTACCATCGGGATGGCGGTCGGAGTGGGCATGTATCTGGTTGCAATAGTGGCTACAATTCTCGTAATTCTTGTGCTCACCGTGCTTGAGAAAATAGAACTGAGAGTCAACGTTGGCAACGAAGCCCGCACAATCCGCATCCGCACGTCGGGTATTGTCAGCTCCATCCGGCCTTTCCGCGAAGTGCTCGAAAAGCACCACATAGTGCTTACCCGCTTCTACCTCGACTATGAATACGAACCCAATTTTACCCGACTCAATCTTCTGTGTCTGGTAAAAGAGAATACTGATTTCATAAATATATTTCACGATCTCAGCATGGTTAGCGACGTAAAATCGATCTCTCTGTCGAACCAGGCGGATCTTTCCTGACCATACTTTCATCATGCTTCTGTCACTCATTCTCGCCGTCGCCACCCAAAGCACCGACATAGCCGGCTCCGCGGAAACAATGGACATCGACGGCCTTATCCGCGACCTTGCCTTCATTCTGATTCTGGGGGCAGCCGTCACACTGCTGTTCAAATGGCTGCGCCAGCCTGTGGTGCTCGGTTATATAGTGGCAGGTTTCCTGGCCAGTCCTAATTTTGAATATCTGCCCTCGGTTTCAACCGAAGCCAACATCGAGTTCTGGGCCCAGATTGGAATCATAGTGTTGCTTTTCTCCCTCGGCCTCGAGTTCAGTTTCCGTAAATTGCTCAACGCCGGCGGTTCAGCCGTTACAACGGCACTCTTCATAGTATGCGGAATGATGTGCGCGGGGTTTGCCGTGGGTCATCTGCTCGGATTCACCCACATCAACAGCCTTTTCCTCGGGGGCATGCTCTCCATGTCGTCCACCACCATTATTCTTAAAGCATTCAACGACCTCGGACTGCGGCAAAAGAAGTTTGCCTCCCTCGTTCTCGCCGTTCTTATTGTCGAAGACCTTTTCGCCGTCCTTATGATGGTGATTCTTTCGTCGATTGCCATCAACAGCAGTGTTGAAGGGAGCGAGTTGCTATTCAGTATCAGCAAGCTCGGCTTCTTTCTCATAATATGGTTCGCCGTGGGAGTCTTTATCCTCCCGTCGCTGCTCAATTTCCAGCGCCGTTTTCTAAATTCCGAAACACTTCTTATCGTGTCGATGGGACTTTGTCTCGGCATGGCAGTATTCTCGGTCTACTGTGGCTTCTCACTCGCGCTCGGGGCGTTCGTAATGGGGTCAATTCTTGCCGGTACGAGCTTTGCCGAACGAATAGAGAGAGTCACTGCTCCTGTAAAAGACCTTTTCGGAGCCGTATTCTTCATCTCTGTCGGAATGATGGTGAATCCCCATATTATTTTTGAATATTTCGGCCCGATTCTGCTGCTGTCGGTCGTAGTGATTGCCGGTATGATCTTTTTCGGCACCTTCGGAATGCTTCTTACCGGACAGAGTCTGCGGGTAGCGATAGAAAGCGGATTCTCCCTTACTCAGATTGGCGAATTCGCGTTTATCATTGCGTCGCTCGGTATGTCGCTCGGCGTGCTCAACCCGACAATATATCCCATCGTAGTGGCTGTTTCGGTAATCACAACCTTCACCACTCCTTATTTTATCCGCATGGCCGATCCGGTCTGCAACTGGGTTGAGCGCCACCTGCCCGCCCGGCTGAATTTTCTCATCGACCGTTACGGCGGGAAAGTCCGCGCGGAAGGCAGCAACTCCACTACGATTCTGTGGAAGTCGCTTTTCAGACGTTATCTGTGGCGCGTGCTTCTTTACACCATAGTACTCATCTCCCTCACTATTATAACCTTCAATTTTCTCCTGCCCCTCATGACGGGTATTTTCCCGAACTGGGGGCGGTTGCTCACCACTGTCATCGCGCTCGTAGCCATGGCGCCATTCCTTATGGCACTCACCTATCCCGCTTCGAAAAAAACCGAACGGGAACGTCTTGTGGCGGCAAACGCACGATTCGACGTCCCGCTCATTATAATGACGATTTTCCGCCTCCTCATAGCAATGGCAATAATCGTTTATCTCCTCGGGAAAATGTACTCGATGCTCGTGGGATGGACTATCGGTCTCGCCGTGTTCATTCTCATTCTCATGTCGTTCTCAAACCGTATCCGCAAGCGTCTGCTGCATATCGAAACCAAATTCATCGACAATCTCAATGAACGCGAACTGCGCCGCAGCGGTCAGAAAAACAATCTCGTGAGCAATATGCACCTTGCCTTCATGACGGTAGGCTACGGTTGCCCGTTCGTGGGCGAGCGCCTCCGGAATTCCGGCATACGCCAGTGCTACGGAGTATCGGTGTCAAGCATACAGCGCGGCAACGACATGATTCTCGTCCCCGAGGCCGACGCAAGAATTTTCCCGGGCGACGTACTCGGCGTTATCGGCACCGACGAGCAAATACAGGATTTACTTCCGGTAATCGAGGCTCAGAACCATGCTGAAGAGGAGACCGCACACACCAATCCCGACGACATCAGGCTTACGAGCGTCAGAATAACCGCCGGCTCACCTGTTGCCGGAAAGACAGTAGCGGGCGCTGACCTCAGCCATATTTACGGTGCGCTTCTCGTATCGGTCGAACGCGACGGCGAGTTCATTTCCATCGACAGTTCCCTTACTTTCAATCCCGGCGATACTATATGGTTAGTCGGAGACGTTAAACGATTAGCAGAACTCGAATAAACATGGATAATCAGGATTTCAATTCCGACATAGATAAGGCGGTTCAGATCCTCCGGGCGGGAGGACTGATACTATACCCCACCGACACCGTCTGGGGCATAGGCTGCGACGCCTGTTCGCCCGAGGCCGTGTCGAAAGTCTACGCTCTCAAACGCCGCTCCGACTCTAAAGCACTGATTACGCTCGTGGCCGACGTTCCAAGCCTGCAGAAGTGGCTGCACGAGGTGCCTGCCGGAATTGAAAAAATCATCGACGGCGCCGACCGTCCCGTAACCGTGATTTTCGACGGCGCCCGAAACCTCGCACACAATCTGACCGCAGCCGACGGAAGTATCGGTTTGCGTGTAACACGCGAAGCCTACTCAGCAGAACTTTGCCGCCGCCTCGGACGGCCCGTTGTGTCAACGTCTGCCAACATCTCAGGTCAGCCAACAGCAAGGTTCTTCGGGGAAATCTCTCCCGAAGTAATCTCGGGATGCGACTATGTAGCCCGGTACCGGCGCGACGACACCACTCCTTCCAAACCGTCAAGAATCATCCGTCTATTCTCCGACGGAACCATAAAAACCATCCGGCCTTGATCAGCAATACCAACCAACGGATAAAATATATCGCCGCCGACTTTATCTCCACGGTAGTCGCCATCGCGGCGTTTGAGATTGCGAGATATTATTTCCTCGCCGACATTCCGAGGGTCTACGGAAACCTCAGCCGTTTCCTCCGTTCGGAAGGAATCGTCGCCACCTTCCTCATCATGCCCCCGCTGCTGATGCTGGTATACAGCCTCACCGGATATTACGTCAACGCTATTTTCCGTTCACGCGCCGAGGAGTTTCTCATCACCCTGCTTTCGGCGGCCATAGCCTCGTTATTGATGTTTTTCGGAGCGTTGCTCGACGATTCCTACAGTCCGGCCACCGACTACAAACTCATGGCTATCTTCTTCATCATTCTCATTGTATGTCTATACCTGCCGCGTGTTGCCATAACAAGCCACATGGCACACCTTATCCATTCGCGCAAATGGTCTATGAATACAGTCATGGTCGGGCCTCTCAGTTCCACATCCTTGCTTGCGGACAAACTCAGCTCCATGCGTAAACCCATGGGATATGAAATCACCGGCTGTACCGAATCGACCGACACTGCAACTATCCGCCGACTCGTGGAGGAAACTGATGCCAAAGCGGTAATTATAACCGGCCATAGCATGGATGATACCCTACGTATTATAAACAGCATGTACTCTCTCGGTCTGCCGCTCTTAATTTCTCCGGCAGATTTTCCCTGGCTCATGTCGTTCAACCGCTTCGACAATATCGCCGGAGAACCGCTCGTAAATCTTTCATCGGCTTATGTGGCGCCCTCCACCCATGCACTGAAACGATTCTCCGACATTCTGATTTCGGCGATGGCAATTGTAATCCTCTCTCCCGTAATGGCTGCGATAGCTCTCGCAGTGAAACTCGATTCGCCGGGGCCCGTTTTTTATTCGCAGGAACGCCTCGGACGCTTCCGCCGCCCATTCCGCATATGGAAATTCCGCTCGATGACCATCGATGCCGAAAAAGACAAACCCAAGCTCTCGTCGAAAGACGACCCACGTATCACCCGTGTGGGACACTTCATACGCAAATACCGCCTTGATGAACTGCCGAATTTCTGGAACGTCCTGCGCGGAGAAATGTCGCTGGTGGGACCGCGCCCCGAGCGGCCTTACTTTGTGAACCTCATAATGGAGCAGGCACCCGTATACTCCATTATCCATCAGGTACGCCCCGGAATAACCTCGTGGGGAATGGTGAAATACGGCTATGCCTCCGACCTCGGCCAAATGCTCGAACGCATGAAATACGATCTTACTTACCTCAACAATATCTCGGTGGCCACAGACCTAAAGATATTATTCTACACCATTCATACCGTAGTAACGGGCAGAGGCATATAATTCTTCCAATCAGTTATGAAACAATTCGCGATAAAGGCTATTCACAGCGCCCACAGTTTTTTTCTTGCCATGCTGCTTTGGCGCGAAAAGCATGTCAAAGAGAAAACCTTTGTGATTATTCTCGCTCTCATTGTGGGAATTTTCTGCGGATTTGCCGCACTCGTGCTCAAGTCGCTCATCCACTATATCTCAAGCGCTCTTACAGCCCACATGTCAATCACCGGAGGCAACTACCTTTATCTTCTGTACCCGGTGATAGGAATACTCCTTACTGCCATTTACGTTCGCTTCGTGGTGCGCGACAACATTTCCCACGGCGTAACCCGAGTGCTTTATGCCATCTCGCAAAACAAGTCGCGGCTAAAGAAGCACAATATCTACACCTCGGTCATTGCCAGCTCCATGACCATAGGTTTCGGAGGATCGGTGGGTGCGGAGGGGCCTATCGTCTATACGGGCGCCGCTATCGGGTCGAATCTCGGCTCGCTTTTCAGGATGTCACCCCGCATCCTCATGATTATGGTCGGCTGCGGAGCGGCGGCCGGTATTGCGGGAATATTCAAAGCTCCGATCGCAGGGATGCTTTTCACCCTCGAAGTGCTGATGATTGACCTTACGAGCGTGTCGGTAATGCCACTTCTGATCGCCTCGATTACGGCGGCCACTATGGCATACGTTTTCACCGGCTACAACGTGGAGTTCTTCTTCATACAAAGCGAGCCGTTCGTAACCGCAAGAATTCCGTTCGTGATTCTGCTGGGCATTTTCCTCGGATTCGTATCGCTGTACTTCACCCGCGTGGTCAACATGATGGAAAATTTCTTTGGGCGCTTTAATTCAATGTGGATAAAAATCGCTGTCGGCGGCTCGATTCTCGCGGTACTCATCTTCCTCTTTCCGCCTCTTTACGGCGAGGGCTACACCGCCATAACCGAACTGCTCAGCGGCAACACGGAATCGATCGTGAACAACTCCATTTTCTACAGCGACCGCAACAACGTGTGGTCCATACTTATTTTCATCGGCGCCATCATCCTGACAAAGTGCTTCGCCACCTCCGCCACCAACGGAGCCGGAGGATGCGGAGGAACTTTCGCCCCTTCGCTCTACGTAGGGTGCATGTCGGGATTCTTTTTCGCTTTCCTTCTCAACAACCTCTTCGACCTTGATCTTTCCACTAAAAATTTTGCTCTTATGGGGATGGCAGGAGTGATGAGCGGAGTAATGCACGCGCCGCTCATGGGCATCTTCCTGACCGCGGAACTCACCGGAGGCTACGACCTCTTCCTGCCGTTGCTCATAGTGTCGACGATCTCATACGGTACCATTAAGATTTTTGAGCCTTACAGCATATATACCATGCGTCTGGCGAGGCGAGGCGAACTGCTTACCCATCACAAGGACAAGGCAGTGCTCACTCTTCTTAAGGTCGACAGCGTGATCGAGACCGATTTCGTCACCGTCCGCCCGGAGATGAATTTAAAAGAAATGGTGAAGGCAATTTCACGCTCTACCCGCAATCTGTTTCCCGTTGTCAACGACAATGGGGAACTGCTCGGAGTTGTGCTTCTCGACGAAATCCGAAACATCATGTTCCGCCCGGATCTGTACAAGCGTATGTTTGTAAACGAATTCATGAGCATCCCTCCTGCGCGGGTCGATGTCACCGATTCTATGGAAAAGGTAATGAAGGCGTTCGACAACACCGGAGCGTGGAACCTCCCGGTGGTTCAGGACGGCAAATACGTTGGGTTCGTGTCCAAATCGAAGATTTTCAACTCCTACCGCAGAGTGCTCCGCCACTACAGCGAAGACTGACAATCCGTTTACTCGAGCGTATGCGAGGCGTTGAGGTGACGGAACTGCCATATCATCAGACCGGCGGTGACGAGCGTGGCTATAATGTCGCTCGATGGGAACGACAACCATACCCCTTTCAACCCAAGATAGCGAGGTAAAATCAGGAGCAAAGGAATCAGGAAAATCACCTGACGTGTAAGCGACAGGAATATCGATTTTCCGGCCTGACCTATCGACTGGAAGAAAGTGGTGGAAACAATCTGGAATCCGACCACCGAAAACACGAGCATTACCAGACTCAGAGCCTCGACCGTAGTGGCTATCAGTTGCTGATCTACCGTAAATGCGCGCGCTATGAGTTCGGGACAAGTCAGTGCGAACACCGAACCGAAAGTGGTGATGGCGGTGCTGACACCCACAGCGAGCCAGTAGGCACGCTTAAGACGGTGGAGCTGCCCCGCACCGTAATTATAGCCGATAATCGGCTGCATGCCCTGACAGATACCAACCACAATCATGCACATAAGCGAGGCGTAGGTATTGAAAATGCCGGATGCGCCTATTGCAATGTCACCACCGTAGTGGAAAAGCGAGCGGTTGATTATAACGTTGATAAAGCATGAAGCGAAGTTTATGAGCGACGGAGCCGCACCAATTCCGACAATACCCAGTATTATTTTCCACCTGAGACGGTAGATACCCCTTGTGAAACGCAACGTGCTGCCCTGCGAGAAGAAATGACTAAGCACAAAAAGCATCGAAATGGTCATTGAGATGTCAGTAGCTATAGCAGCGCCCTTTATCCCCCATCCGAGCACGAAAATGAATATCGGGGCAAGGATGATATTGCAACCGGCTCCTATGAACATCGTCACCATCGCCCTGACCGGATAGCCCGATGCACGCATTATATTGTTGAAGCTGAACGAGATGTTCATCACCAGCAGTCCGGGCAGCAGGTATATCATGAAATCGTGGGCATAAGGTAGCGATGTCGGGCTCGCTCCAAAGGCTATGAGGATGTCGTCGAGAAACAGTCCGAAAAAGCTCACGTAGATGGCACCGATGAGCAGAATCAGCGTCAGCGAGTTGCCGAGCACGAGTTCCGCGCCGCGGTGATCGCGTGCGCCAAGCATAATGGAAATACGTGCCGATGCGCCCGCGCCGACCAGCACACCGAGAGCCGCGGCGAGGTTCATCACCGGAAAGGTTATGGCAAGACCCGTAATGGCATCAGCACCTACCCCCTGACCAATGAATATACGGTCAATGACATTATAAAGCGAATTGACGAGCATACCCACTACGGCCGGCAGACTGTAGCGCCACAGCAGCTTTCCCACCGGTTCCGACGCCAGTTCCTCGAGTTTCTTTCTGTTGTCATTTTCCATTGCACTGCGGATTGATTCCGGATGCAAAGGTACGCAAAATCCCGGCTCACACTGCCATATGAGCCGGGATTTTATTTGCTTATTCAGCCTTAAAAGTTACTGTTTACAGAATTTAAGAGCCTTTGCTCCGGGGGCAGTGGCAATGTAAATACCCGCAGGAAGAGCGGTTACAGAAACGCGGCCGTCGCCGGCAGCTACTGTCACACCCGCTGTATTCAGGATGCGGATTCCATCAGCGCCGGATACAGTCGTACCGTCAAACGTGAGCGCCGATTCGTCGCTTACAGTTACATGCACTCCGGTAGTATCGTCAGAATCCTCACGAAGAGCCGTGACAGCCCAGCTTGACTTACCGAGATCATGATTATTTTCAAGTAGAAGGATGGTGTTATTTTCCCCGTCCCATGAAGGGATTCCAACATATCTTTTCTCCTTAAAACCGAGATTCCTTATTCTCAAATCCTCGCCAATTTTCTCAATTGCAAACTCTGTACGTGGATCACTGCTGTCTTCTGTCGTTTTCAAATTGGTATTTCCCGAAACATCATCGGTTGTCAGGTACCTGTATCCGCCACTTCTTGCCACCGTTTCCGTCGAGAACATAATTCTGAATCCATTTTCATGATCGGCAGGTTCAAACAGCAATTCTGCAGATTGAGATGGGTCATCGGTCATTTTCACAGAGTATTGTTCCCATTCCTTCACTACCTGAAGATATTTGCCGGTGGTAAGATTTTTAATAGAATAAGGCATTCCCTCCCGTAAGTCAGTAAAGTGTTCTACCGGGAGTTCTTCACCTGTAAAATGTTTGTAGAGAACTTCCGTACGGTGGTTGATAAATTGTTTTACGGAATTAATATGCTCAGGATATGTAGGATGACTGTCGGTAACGTCAAGTATACCATAACTATTGAGTATATTCCACTTTTCAAAATTCTTTGCCGCTGATTCTGTCACTAAATCAGAGTAAAAATTACACCTGTCTATGAGATATGCCTGAATACCATTGTCGCAAAGGTCCTTGAATCTTGCTGCGACAGCAGAATTAAATTTTTCATCCTCTTTCAGTCTCTTCATCCACTGAAAACATGAAAGATTGTCTCCTTCGCCAAGTATTTGATCCATTGCGGTCACAGTTGTATTTCCGAAAGCTTTGTCGAAGTCCCATAACGGCCCGAAATAAATGAGCGGATCATCACGGTGCTTGTAAACATTGATACTCCAGAAAGCATCTTTATTACCTGTATATTCACAGGTTATATACCAATCCACCAATGATTTCTCATCGAGGCGGCTACGCCATCCTTTTTCCGGATCTTTGAAGTCGTCGCCATAAAGTATATCCTCTATTTCATCGAAATAGCTACTTATATAGTCCAGCATTTCCGCCCGTTGCTCTTCCGTATTTTCATCATCCTTAGGATTCTTGATGGTAACAGGCATATTTATTTTCTTTGTAAAAAATTTATAGGGTTCTACCCCGTTAAAACCATCTATCTCAAGAAGGTATCCGCCGGTTAAATTTCCGGTTGAGATGCTTGCGCTGTCCTGCTCCACAATGTTCACGCGGTTTTTGTTGACCTCTACCTGGTCGGTCACCATATAATTACCGACATATTCGCCATTGAGAACCACGTCTACGAACTGGATTGAAGGCGTGAAGGCAAAGCCCATAAATTTGCTCATTTCGAACGCCATGGCATTTCTTATCAAACTCCTGTCGGCATGATTGGCGAGAAGAACCCAGTTCTTTGCCTTAGCGGGCAGATTCAGGAAATTGGCTTTCTTGTCGAGTTTCATGCGCATCGGCTTTTTGTCGAGCGTCATGGTAGAATTGCCGCGACCGCGCAGATTGATTGCTACGTCGGTCATCACCTGTGAGGCATCGGAACTTACAACCGTCACCGTACCGGGAGCGTAAACCTCCTTCTGACCGAGATTCACATCGGGAGCGTTGAGATAAACGGTCGGCAGATTTGTAAGTTGTGGTAAAGGACTTTCGTCGGCAAAAGCAACTGTCGACGAAATGGCAAGAGATAGAAGTATGAACTGGGTTTTCATGTTGTTTAAGGGTTTGTTTGCAAATTTAAGCATAAAATTATTAAAAACGTAAATATTCCTCATGATTTTTGCAGGTGTTAATCACGTAATTTCGTACAATAAAAAGGCATATTTTTAGTTATTAATTAGAAGTCTTATCATAAAAACCGAATTCATTCACAAATCTTCCGATGAGCAAAAGTTTAATCAAAATAGCGGCATTGGTTGCGGTCTTTGTGTTTGCAGTCTCGACCGCCGCACAAAACAAGAACGATTTTAACCCGATTCAGACAGGCGTCAACTCGCTCGGCATCGCCCCGGACGCCCGCGGAGCATCGATGGGCGATCTCGGCGCTGCTACTGAGCCCGACGCCAACTCGCAATTCTGGAATCCCTCGAAATATGCTTTCGCCTACAGCAAAGGTGCAGTATCAATCAACTATACCCCCTGGCTCCGCAAACTCGTCAACGACATTTTCCTGGCCGACGTTTCGGGCTACTGGAAGCTCGGCAGCGAAGACAATCAGGCCATCTCGGCATCGCTGCGCTACTTCTCTTTGGGAGAAGTAAACTCATACGACAACGGCGGCGTTGCCGGTCAGAGCCTCAACCCCTACGAAATGTCGTTCGACGTCGGCTACAGCCGAAAACTGTCGGAAAAATTCTCGATGGGCGTAGTGTTCCGTTACATCTACTCCGACCTCGGATTTTCCGATTCTTACGCAGGAGACCAGCAGTCGGGAGCCTCGGCTTTCTCCGCCGACATATCCGGCTATTACACCACCTATCCCATTATCGGCCGCAACGAATGCCAGTGGTCGTGGGGCTGGAATATCTCTAACATCGGTACTAAAGTTTCGTACAACAACGGCGACAATCCGGCGTTTCTGCCAACCAACCTGCGATTGGGCACGTCGTTTACGTTCCCCCTCGCCGACTATCACAACCTCGCGCTCAACCTCGACCTTAACAAGCTGCTCGTTCCTACCCGTCCGCGCCAGAAAGATTATCCCGACGACACCGACGGCGAAATGGAATATCTCAAGGCGCTCGAGGACTGGGAGAATATGTCGCCTATCACCGGCATATTCAAATCGTTCAGCGACGCCCCGGGAGGATTCAAGGAGGAACTTAAAGAAATAACCTACTCGCTCGGAGCCGAATACAGCTACAACCAGCAGTTTTTTCTCCGCGCCGGCTATTTTTATCAGAACGAGAGCAAAGGAAATCTCCAGTATTTCGGTATAGGCGCCGGTTTCGCGCTCAACGTAGTAAGGCTTGATGCCTCATATATGCTCGCCACTGCGCAGACCTCTCCTCTCGACCAGACACTCCGCTTCACTCTTACATTCGACATGGACGGCCTGAAAGACATTTTCGGACGTCGTTAATCTCCCGCATAGAAATGAATGATTTTCGTACAGGAATGGGCTTCGATGTCCACCGGCTCGTCGAAGACCGCGATTTGATTCTCTGCGGTGTGAAGATACCGTACGAAAAAGGGCTTTTAGGTCACAGCGACGCCGATGTGGCGCTTCACGCCCTCTCCGACGCTCTGCTCGGAGCCGCCGCTCTCCGCGACATAGGATACCATTTCCCCGACACCGACCCGGCTTACAAAGGAGCGGACTCACGGCGTCTGCTGCGGAGAGTAGCAGAAATGCTGGGCGAAAACAGTTTCAACATTTCCAATGTGGATGTCACCATCATGGCGCAACGCCCCAGACTAATGCAGTTCATTCCGGAGATGATTGGCAACATAGCCGCCGACCTGCAGCTCGACGAAGGACGGGTGTCGGTAAAAGCCACTACTACGGAACATCTCGGTTTCACCGGCCGCGGCGAGGGAATAGCCGCTTATGCCACGGTTCTCATAGTAAAGAACTGACGGATGTGGGCAAGTTTCTCAGACTGACAAGGATAATCACAGCGGCGGTAATGATGGTACTATCAACGGCCGCCGCGGTGGAATGCGGTCTCCTCTCCCCTGCTTTCGCAGCGTGGGTGGAGAAGATACAACTCTTCCCCGCTGCCATGTCGTTTGCCATAACATATTTCGTAATCTGGCTCGCCGCAACCCTTGTTTTCGGAAGAATCTACTGCTCCACGGTTTGTCCGCTCGGCACTTTTCAGGACATCTGCGCCAGATTGCCCCGGATGCGCCGACACAGCACAATCCTCGACTATCATTACCGCAAGCCTTCCGACAAGCTGCGCTACACAGTGATTGCAATCGTGCTGGTGCTTCTCATCGCCGGTCTACCGCTCGTAGTTTCGCTCATTGATCCCTGGTGCATATACAGCCGCTTTTGTGCCAATGTGCTTCGTCCGGTTCTTAATGCGGTCGGCATCAGCCGGGCCTGCGACACTGCGGCAAGCGTAGCTGAAGCCAACATACATCTCAAGATTGCCGGAACTTCGGTGTTCGGACTCATAATTTCGGTGGTCACCATGGCAGTCGTAGCGATAATCTCCGGCCGATCCGGCAGGTTGCTCTGCAATACCGTATGTCCGGTGGGCACCACTCTCGGTTTCGTTTCGCGCAATGCCATTCTCCACATCGACATCAACACCGACAAGTGCATACAGTGCCGCAAGTGCGAGCACGTGTGCAAAGCGCATTGCATAGACCTGACGGACCACGTGGTCGACTCGTCGCGGTGCGTGGTCTGTTTCGACTGCCTTCCGGTATGTCCGAACGATGCCATCCGCTACACCCACGAGCGCCATCAGCTCGCCATACCAATGATGCAGAAAATCTCGCGCTCGGTAGCCGGTGCCGGCAGTGTGAACGCGGCCGGCTCTCCGACAGCAAACATCCAGAAGAAAAAATCCACCTCAGTATAATGAAAAGATTCAGCCTGTTTATATTCGCTCTCCTCCTTGCCGTGTCAGCATCGGCGGCACACTATCAATGGTCAGCCACTGCTAAAGGGATAGTGTCGGGGGAAAATGGTCAGGAGCCCACTGCTTACCTATGGATTCCCGAAAACTGCGACAAGGTGAATGCCTTGATTTTCGCCTTTCAGAACATGAACGAGGAAACTCTGTTCACCTCCCCTCAGTTCCGCTCTGACATGAAGCGGCTCGGGGTGGGCATCCTATGGTTCGCGCCGGGGTTCGCCCAGGAATGGGACGTGAATTCCGGTATAGTCGATCCGTTTTTCGGTGCTATCGACTCACTCGCGGTTACCAGCGGCCACACCGAACTGAAAAGTGCGCCTCTTATTGCCTTCGGCCACTCCGCCCAGGCAACGATGCCGTGGAATTTCGCCGCATGGAATCCGCAGCGCACCCTCTGCCTTATTTCATATCACGGCGACGCCCCGCGCACAAACCTTTGCGGTTACGGGCGCTCCAACATTGAGTGGGGGCGCACCCGCAACATCGACGGTATCCCGGCCCTGATGGTGATGGGAGAATACGAATGGTGGGATGCCCGGCTCCGTCCGGCTTTAGCCTTTCAGATAATGTATCCCGGCAGCTGCATTTCGTTTTTGGGTGATGCAGGACGGGGACACTTCGATTTATCCGACAGAACTGTCAGCTATCTGAGCAAATTCATAGAAAAATCGCTTCAAAACCGCCTGCACGACGGTAAACTCTCTGCCATTGATCCGGCTGACGGCTGGCGTGCCCAGACGTGGGAACCCGGGCAGACCGACCGCACGGCTCCGGCTCCTGCCAAAGACTATAAAGGATGCAGGCATGAATCGTTCTGGTATTTCGACGAGGAAATGGCGCGAATGGCGGAAGAACGCTATGCCGAGACCCGCGGCAAACAGCCCTGCTGGCTCGGTTTCACCGACAGCGAAGGCAATCTGCTGCCGTACAACCCTAAAGCCCACTGCAAGACGAGTGTAAAAATCACTCCCGACAAGAACGACGAATTCACAATTTCGGCCGTTTATTGCGACAGCACACGCACCAGCTGCGACAAAGGTCACGACAACAGCAAAATAGCTGTGAGATATATAAGCGGCCCTGCTGCAGACCTCGGAAACAACCGGTTCAGAGTCGACCGCAACCATCCAACGTGGGACAATCCGCGACGCCGCGGCAAAATCACGCTCTGCGCCGAAGCCCCTTCCGACAGCATATATAAGGAAACAGTTCAGGAAATAGAAATAACTGTAGAATAAACTCTGAAATGAAACAATATCTCGACCTGCTCCGCACAATCATGGAAACCGGCGCCGACCGCGGCGACCGCACAGGTACCGGCACCCGCTCGGTTTTCGGATACCAGATGCGGTTCAATCTCGCCGAAGGATTTCCGCTTCTCACAACCAAAAAGCTCCACCTGAAATCCATCATTTATGAATTGCTCTGGTTTCTGCGCGGCGATACAAACGTGAAATATCTTCAGGAAAACGGAGTGAGGATCTGGAACGAATGGGCCGACGCCGACGGCAGCCTCGGACACATTTACGGCTACCAGTGGCGCTCGTGGCCGGACTACGACGGTGGCTTCATCGACCAGATAGCTGAAGCCGTCGACACAATCCGCAACAATCCTGAATCGCGGCGCATAATAGTGAGCGCCTGGAACGTTGCTGACCTGAAGAAAATGAATCTTCCCCCATGTCATCTGCTCTTTCAGTTCTACGTGGCCAACGGCAGGCTGTCGCTCCAGCTCTACCAGCGCAGCGCCGACTGCTTCCTCGGGGTGCCGTTCAATATAGCATCCTACGCACTTCTGCTCATGATGGTTGCACAAGTTACCGGCCTTGAAGCCGGCGACTTCGTCCACACACTCGGCGACGCCCACATCTACAACAACCATTTCGAGCAGGTCAAGGAGCAACTTTCACGCACACCACGCGCGTTGCCGCGTATGGTACTGAACCCCGACGTGAAGAACCTCAACGATTTCCGCTATGAGGATTTCTCTCTCGTGGATTACGACCCACTCCCCCACATCAAAGCCACGGTATCTGTATGACAATAAGCATCATAGCAGCAGTTGCCGCCCACGGGGCGATTGGCCGCAGGGGCGATCTGCTCTACCACATTTCTGCCGACCTTAAGCGGTTCAAGGCGCTTACTATGGGCTGTCCGGTTATTATGGGACGCAAGACTTTCGAGTCGTTTCCCAAAGGGCCGCTGCCGGGCAGACGCAACATAATCGTGACGCGGAACCGCGGCTACTTCCGCGAGGGTGCCGAAACCGCACCATCGTTGGAGGATGCAATCTCAAGGTGTCAGGATGCAGAGAAAGTGTTCATCATAGGCGGTGGTGAAATCTACCGTCGGGCCATAGAAATAGCCGATATACTTGAAATCACTGAAATCCTCGCTGAAGTTGCCGACGCCGACACCTTTTTCCCTACCGTCAATCCCGCGGAATGGGAAACTGCAGAGACTTCCGAAAAAATGACCGATCCGCGCAGCGGTGTAGAATATAGATTCCTCACTCTCAAACGTAAAAACATATAAATTATGAGAAAATCATTCCGGCTTTCACTCCTGGCCGCAGCAATGGCAGCGGTTTTCAGCCCGGGCGCCTCTGCTCTTGACGGCGCATGGCGCGGCGATCTCGCCTTCGGCGGAACGAAAATTCCTCTCGTTTTCAATTTCTCAGAAAACGAAGAGGGCAAAACTTCATGCACTCTCGATTCACCCTCGCAGGGCGCGAAGGGAATACCGGCTACGGTTCTTTTGTGTACTGCAGATTCAGTATCGCTTGAGTGTACGGCAATCGGCGCCAAGTTCAACGGAAAAATTTCGGACGACATAATAAATGGCAATTTCTCCCAACGCGGATTCGCCTTTCCACTCGAACTGAAGCAGGACGCTCCTATTGGCGAACGGCGCCCGCAGACTCCGAAACCGCCATATCCATATACAGTTATCGACACTGTTTTCACCGCCCCCGACGGCATTGTTCTCGCAGGTACCATAACCATGCCGGTAACAGACAAAAAGAAGAAAATTCCGGCGGTTGTAATGATAACCGGCAGCGGCGCGCAGAACCGCGACGAAGAGATTTTCGACCATAAGCCGTTTGCCGTCATAGCTGATTATCTCGCACGCAACGGCGTTGCTTCGCTCCGCTATGACGACCGCGGAACCGGAAAATCACAGGGTGATTTCCGCAGCGGCACCACCTGCACCTTTGAAGGCGACGCCCGGAACGCAGTGAAATTCATGCGCTCCATATCCGGCATAGGCAAAACCGGAGTGCTCGGTCATTCCGAAGGCGGTACAATCGCATTCATGCTCGGCGCCGACAAAGTGCCCGATTTCATCATTTCGCTTGCAGGAATGGCCGTTACCGGCAAAGAAACCCTCATGGAGCAGAACGAGCGCGCCCTCGCAAAGGCCGGAATCGCAGGCGCCGACAAGGACAACTGCCTGAAAGTAATCAGCAGCCTGTTCGACGAGATCGCAAAGCAAGGTAACTCCGGAATCTCGACCACGATAAATGTTGACTCGCTCGCAATGGCCGCCGGTGTTTCAGTGCCCCCGATGTTGCTCGCTTCGATAAAATCCACGCAGAAAGTCCGCACCCCGTGGTTTGACAAATTCGTAGGTCTCGACCCGGGAGAGTACATAAAGAAAATAAAATGTCCTGTCCTCGCCATAAACGGCGAAAAGGACACTCAGGTGAAGGCACTCACGAACCTCGCGGTAATCAGGAAATTTTGCCCGAAAGCCGAAGTCAAAGCAATCCCGGGTCTTAACCACCTCATGCAGCACGCCCAGACCGGCGACATGGCGGAATACGACGAAATCCGTGAGACTATATCGCCCGAAGTGCTCGAAATCATCCTGAATTTCGTAAGAAACTGACTTTCTATCGGGATAGTTTCACTTGCCGGAATCGCGCTCAATAATCGTCATGCCCAGCGCTCCCGGAGTAAGATGCAGGTCAACGCTGTCGGGACGCTCCCTGCGCAGGCGGTTTGACCTGACATAGCGGTTGTAGCGCTGCAAGGAGATTGGCCGCTTGCACTCACGTCCGTCAGGAAGACGCACAATCATAAAATATACCCGATAAGGCTCTCCGCGGGTATAGCGGTTGCGCGCCACACGTTTCGAACGGTAACGGGTCTCGGAAAATACTTTTATAATTTCACCGCGGACAGTCTCCGATTCCGACGTGTTGCGTCCTAAATAATTGGCTCCGAGGATGACGGCCATGAAAAGTCCGGCAGCTGCTATAGTGTGACAGATTGCATTTATGGCGATATTATCCGTTCCTGTAAGCCATTTCCATTTTTGCCGGAACACAAAAGCCGTTAACACTGCAAACAGAAATGACGGCCCAACAATCCACACGGGTCTCACGAGAGTCATTCCAAAAAGAGCCAAAGCTAATCCGTAAGATCCGATCACAACCAAAGAGACCGTGATTATTCCAAATATCCTCCAACCGGAAGTCTTTCTTTTCGACATAAATCAGACGTGACAAATGGTTTCGTACAAAATTACTAAAGCGGTTTGAGACAAACAAATCTTTATGGGCAGCAAACTGTTTCTGATGCAAGAGAAATCCGCGGATTTCCGCCCTGAATTACGGCGGAGGCTTGCGCATTGAATAAAAAATCGCTATCTTTGCAACCGAAAAATCCGCCCCTGTAGTTCAACGGATAGAATAGAAGTTTCCTAAACTTTAGATAGGAGTTCGATTCTCCTCGGGGGTACAAGCAAGAGACTGTCTAACAAGTTTTGGGCAGTCTCTTTTTATGGTCTAAACAGGCTAA
>ERZ1673743.288-NODE-288-length-84238-cov-105.481594_pt1 | contig 84238 bp, 56 predicted proteins | sample MGYA00580197_ERZ1673743 | MGnify/ENA primary metagenome ERZ1673743 (study PRJEB41218, sample SAMN15661795) | gut metagenome | host: Homo sapiens | place: Canada: London | collected 2015-08-20/2019-03-30 | study: EMG produced TPA metagenomics assembly of...
CCGGCGGATACCGTATCTACGACCGCGACGACCCCCGCTATTACGATGACTTCCGAGCATACTACGGCCTCCCGCCGCTCGACCACAGCGGCTGCGTCTTCGACGATTAAGAGAACCGTGCGGCCGCCTACGGTTCTTTCAATAAAAACTACGGATAGCGGATTGAATGAATCCGAAGGTAATATACCCGTTAAACAATGCGCTGATAATCTGCGTATTGTACGGACGTGATTCTTCACGTCCACCGAGAAAACACGTGTGAATGCATTCGTTTTTTCTGTAAAAATGTTTATTCATCGTGGGCATGAAGAATCACGCCCTTACGCTGATACTTAATCTGTTATATATGTTAAGCGACAACAGTATAAGCGGGAAAGACTTTTGATTCAGCAGGTGCCGGGCATAGTTTATCCATATTCAAATGTGGTTTTATTCCAGCATCTTATTTTTCCGGCACTTGCACTGGAATTTGTGCTTGAACCAAAAAAGACGTAACTTTGCATTCTTGAAACAATCTCTTGTATGGATTTCAAACTGAAAGCAACAGCGGAAGGCACCAATGCCCGCGCCGGTGAGATAACCACAGACCACGGTGTGATTCCCACCCCGATTTTCATGCCCGTCGGGACTGTCGGCTCCGTTAAGGCGGTTCACCAGCGCGAATTGCGCGACGATATAGACGCCAGGATCATTCTCGGCAACACGTACCATCTCTATCTCCGTCCCGGTCTCGACATACTGCGCCGGGCCGGCGGACTGCATAAATTCATCGGCTGGGAGCGCCCGACTCTCACCGACAGCGGCGGCTTCCAGGTGTTTTCGCTCTCCTCTCAGCGCAAACTTAAAGAGGAGGGTGCATATTTCCGTTCTCATATCGACGGTTCGAAGCATCTCTTCACGCCGGAAGGAGTTGTCGACATCGAGCGTGTAATCGGCGCCGACATCATGATGGCGCTCGACGAGTGTCCGCCAGGGACGGCCGACTACAACTACGCTAAAAAATCGCTCGGTCTCACCCACCGGTGGCTCCAGCGCGGCTGGAAGCGCTATAGGGAAACCGAAGGCCTGTATGGCTACTCGCAGGCTTATTTCCCGATAGTGCAGGGTGTTGTCTATCCCGATTTGCGCAGAGAGTCGGCAAAGTTCGTGGCCGATTTGGGCGCCGACGGCAATGCGATAGGCGGTCTCGCCGTGGGTGAACCTGTTGAGAAGATGTATGAGATGATCGAGGTCGTCAACGAGATCCTTCCTGCCGACAAACCGCGCTACCTGATGGGGGTTGGTACTCCCGCCAACATCCTTGAGGCCATTGACCGCGGCGTTGACATGATGGACTGCGTGATGCCTACCCGAAATGGCCGCAACGGCATGCTATTCACCTCCGAGGGTATAATGAACATGCGCAACAAAAAGTGGGCCGACGATTTTTCTCCCATTCAGGAAAACGGGCCGAGCTACGTGGATACCGCCTATTCAAAGGCATATCTGCGCCACCTCTTTGTGGCGAACGAACTGCTCGCCCTCCAGATTGCGTCGATCCACAATCTCGCATTCTATCTCTGGCTCGTAGGCGAGGCGCGACGCCATATAATCGAAGGCGATTTCGCCACCTGGAAACCTGCAATGCTCGAGCGTGTCACCCGCCGTCTGTAAAAACCGACTTTCCCATGAAACCTTTCAAGATTCTCGACGGCTACATAATCCGCAAATTTCTCGGCACCTACATTTTCGCCATAATCCTGATTCTGGCGATTACAATAATGTTTGATGTCAACGAGAAACTCGACTCATTCCTCAAGGCTCCGCTCAAAGCTACTATTTTCGACTACTTCGTAAATTTCCTCCCTTATTTCGCCAACCAGTTCAGCCCGCTCTTCACGTTTATTGCGGTGATTTTCTTTACCTCCAAGCTTGCCGACAACTCCGAGATTATCGCCATGCTGTCCACCGGTATGAGCTACCGTCGCTTCATGAGGCCTTACCTCGTGAGCGCGGCCATAATCGCCGCGGCCACCTACGTGCTCAGCGCCTACGTGATTCCTCCCGCCAACGTGAAGCGCATAGAGTATACCAACACCTATGTGAAAAACAAGCGTGTGGATTACGGATCCAACATCCAGCTGCAGGTGGCGAAAGGTGAGATCGCCTACATGAGCCGCTACGACAATACTCAGAAGACAGGCTACAAGTTCTCGCTCGAGTCGTTCAAGGATAAGAAACTCGTATCGCGCCTGACAGCCCAGACTATCCGCTGGGACACTCTCTACAACTGGCAGGTGCGCGATTACATGATTCGTGATTTCAACGGTACCCGCGAGACCATCCGCCGGGGCACCCGTCTTGATACAGTCATTCCCATCGAGCCTCGCGATTTCCTTATTTCGAAAAACGACCACGAGACAATGACATCCCCCGACCTGCGCGACTACATTGAACGGCAGAAGCAGCGAGGCGTGGCCAATATAAAGTCGTTTGAAATCGAGAACCACCGGCGCTACGCCATGACCGCCGCGGCGTTTATTCTTACGATTATAGGCATGTCGCTGTCGTCGCGCAAAATCAAGGGCGGTATGGGGGTGAACATAGGTATCGGTCTGGTGCTCAGCTTCTCATACATTCTTTTTATGACGGTTACGTCGACCTTCGCTGTATCGGGTTATACCTCCCCTATGGTGGCGATGTGGATTCCAAACATCCTCTATACCATCATTGCGGTAGTACTCTACTACAAGGCAAGTCATCAGTAAATCCCGAAAACAATCAGGCGTTCTCATCGGTTATATTTCTGTACGGGCGGCGGTTACTGCCCGCTGTAATATGACTTTATTATGAGAGCCTATGAAAAAGTTTTTTGGATTTCTGACGATGATTGCACTCTTTGCAATCTTAGCGGGATGCAGCCCGTATTCGCTGGTTAACTCCGACGTTTACAATGGTGCTAATCTCCGCAGTTTCACCACGTTCCGCATTGTAACCCCGCAGGAAGGCAAACTGCCTCCCGGAATGACTATGGTGACGTACTACAACATTGCTGCTGCCGTGCGCGAGCAGATGGTGGAGCGCGGGTATACCGAGGATCCCGAGTCTCCGCTGTTGATTAATCTCGGTCTGACCGTGAAGAAGGAAATCGCAACCGAACCTGCCATTCCTCCGGGTGCTTATCCTTACGGTGGCCCGTATTACAACGGTATCGGCCCATGGTTCATGTATCCCCGCGGATATTACTGGCCTGATTATTATAACTATTATTCCAACGCTCAGCTTATCACCGGAATTTACCGCGAAGGTGTGCTGACCATGGATATGGTGGATATAGCCGACAAGGTTGCCGTTTATTCTTCGTCGGTGGCCACGATTCTCGACAATGGCGACACGCAGTTCCGCAACCTCGAGGGTATAGCCGAGGCCGTAAAGACTCTTTTCTCGCAGTTCCCTGTAAAAGTGCTCCCTCAGTACCGAAACTGACCTGACTTTTGTATCTTTGCATTCAGATTCAATGCAAATGAAACGATTCATAATACCACTGCTTGCTGCCGTTGCCGTTTTTACGGCAACGGCGCAGATCTGGAGTCCCGACTCGCTTTGCCGGGGCTTCGAGTCGCGCCGTGTAAAGATGGCCGATGACTATTCCGGCCCGATAGTGTCGACTATCATACGCAAACTCGCTCCCGGAGAGAACGTGCGTCGCGGAGTGCTCTACGTCCACGGTTTCAACGATTATTTCTTCCAGTCGGAAATGGGAGAGGAGTTTGTAAGCCACGGCTACGATTTCTATGCGGTCGACCTGCGCAAGTACGGCCGGTCTCTCCTCCCCGGACAGAAGCGTTACCAATGCCGGAGCATATCTGAGTATTTCCCCGACATAGACTCTGCGCTCGTGGATATGGGCCGCAACGGCATTTCCGAGATTGTGCTCATGGGGCATTCAACAGGCGGTCTCATCACCGCCTGCTACCTCAACAGCAACGAGCGCCCGCAGATAAAGGCGCTGATACTCAACAGCCCCTTTCTCGACTGGAATCTCGGCAGACTCGAAAAGGCGATTCCGTTGGTGTCGTGGTGGGGAAAGCTTTTCCCGAACACAAAAATAAGCCAGGGAAAATCTACCGCCTACGCCGAAAGTCTGCTCAAACGGTATCACGGTGAGTGGAGCTACGATACGCGGCTTAAGCTCATACAGTCGCCAGATGTAGACGCCGGATGGGTGCGCGCCATAACTGAGGCGCAGCGTTCGCTCCGCGACGGCAAAGCCCGCATCTCGCAGCCGATTCTGTTGATGTATTCGGCTCAAAGCGTGGATTCAAGCGAATGGTCGCCCGAACATAATAGAGCCGACGGTGTGCTCGACGTGAGGGATATAAAACGTTTCGGCATGGAACTCGGGCCGCACGTCACGTTGCTGAAAGTCCCCGGCGGTCTTCACGACCTCGTTTTGTCGGCTCCGGGTGTGAGGTATCCGCTCTACAACCACATTTTCAGCTGGCTGGGCAGGATTTCCTCGCTCAATCAGTCGGAAACAGAGTCGGTCTCAACGAAAGTGCGTGCCGCCTGAGAGCGGGCAATGTCGACCGACCGGCTCAGGCGCTCTTTCTCCATCGAAGCCACCATGAAATCGCGGCGGGTTTTCGCGCATTCGTAGACCGTGGCGATGGCGTCGGCCGATTTTGTCGGCAGCGGCATGCTGTAACTGCCCGAACCGTTGAAGGTAAGTGTGAGCGGAAGGCCGCGGTGCTCGCTTGCGAAACGTCCGAGATCCTCGCATTCGGCGGTTATGAATGTTATCACCTCGGCGCCCATCGAGCGGTCGTTTCTCTCCCTGTCGAAGGGTACCGCCGATGTGCTTGCGCTCTCGCCGCCGGCGCTGAGGCTGACGGAGGTGCTGTTGACGGTACGGCCTTTCAGACACGACACGAGATAGAACATTCCTTCGGGACTCATGCGCGCCTGCACTCCTGTAGTCTCTGTTGCAGCGGCCGGGTCGGTTCCTTTTGCAACGTAGTAACCCTCTATGGGGTTGTTTACCCACGTCAGGCACTCTTTCAGCGAATCGCCCCGTGCCTGAAGCACTACCATCGTGGAATCGGCGGTCGAAAGCTGCTTGAGCAGCAGTCCTTCCATCGCCTTGCGCGAGAGATGAAGTCCTTTCTTGCGGATTTCCGTCTGTTCGGGATACGCCGACTTTATCGAGTCGATGAGGTCGATTGCATGCTGGTAGTTTCCGGCGCTGTAGGCCTGTTCGGCCTGGGTGTAAAGCCCGGAAGCTGCTTCTGAACCGGAATTGCCGCACGCGGCGGCGAGGGCGGCAACGGCTGCCGCGGCTGCATATTTAAGAACGCTGTACATCTTTAACTCCTTTTACTGTTTTGATTTTCTTGATGAGATCGCCGAGCTGGCGGGTGTCGCGGATACCCACTACAAGGAAACCGGAGAACATGCCGTCGTGCGACTCTATCGAGATGTTGCGCAGCGTCACGTCTTTCTCCTTGTTGATGATCGACGATATGTTTGTCACGATGCCGATGTCGTCGTGGCCCACCACGCGGAGAGTGGCGGTGAATCCCGATCCGGTTTTGCCCGACCAGCGGGTGCGGATGACCCTGTAGGGATATTTCGACTTGATATTGGCGGCATTGGGGCAGTCGGTGCGGTGGATTTTGATAACGCCTTCGGCCGACACGAAACCGAAGACCTTGTCGCCGAAAATCGGGTTGCAACATTTCGACAGGCGGTAGTTTATGCCCTTGATGTTCTCGCCGATTATCACGATGTCGTCTGAGTTGTGGTCGTCGTCCGGTCGCTGGAGAGAGAATTCCTCGGCGCTCCGCCCCTCGGTCTTCTTCTCGGCCGCCTCGCCCATAAGGTCGTATTCGGCTATTACGTCGTTGATGTCGAGCTGCTCGTTTCCGATGGCGGTATAGAAGTCTGTGACGGTGCGGAACCCCATCTTCTTGATGGTGCGCATCATTGTGCCCTCGTCGACGTCGATCTTACGGTTCTTGAAGCGGCGCTGCAGCAGCTCCTTGCCCAGATCGCTCACGCGGCTGTTGAGCTCATTGATGGTCTGGCGGATTTTATTGCGAGCCTTGGTGGTCACAACGAAGTTGAGCCAGTCAAGCTTCGGGATCTGCGAGGACGAGGTGATGATTTCAACCGTGTCGCCGCTCTGAAGCTTGAAGTTCAGCTTGCGGTTGCGGCCGTTGACCTTGCCGCCCACGCATGTGCATCCGAGTTTCGAGTGGATGTTGAATGCGAAATCGAGCACCGTGGCGCCTTTGGGGAGCTTGTAGAGATCGCCCTTCGGAGTGAACACGAACACCTCTTTCTCATAGAGATCCATCTTGAAGTCCTTCATCAGCTCCATCGGGCCGTCGGCGGTCTCGAGGATGTCGCGGATGTTGTTCATCCACGTGTCAAGGTCGCCTTCGCTCTTTATGCCCTTGTATTTCCAGTGGGCGGCGAGACCTTTTTCGGCTATGAGATCCATGCGCTTGGTTCGGATCTGCACCTCGACCCATTTGTTTTCCGGGCCGCACACCGTTATGTGGAGCGACTCGTAGCCGTTGCTCTTCGGAATCGACAGCCAGTCCTTCAGACGGCTCGGATTGGGAAGATACATGTCGGTTACAATCGAGTACACGTTCCAGCACTCGGCTTTCTCGCGCTTTTCGGGCACGTCGAGGATTATGCGGATGGCGAAGAGGTCGAAGATGTCTTTCAGCTCGTTGTGCTGGCGGCGGAGTTTGTTCCAGATGGAATAGATCGACTTCGTCCGACCTTTCATCTCATAGGTCAGACCGGTTTCGTCGAGTTTTTTCTTAAGAGGGGCAATGAAGTCGGCTATGTAGGCGTCGCGCGACTGTTTGGTCTCCTTCAGGCCTCGCGCTATGCGGGTGTAGGTCTCGCGGTTGGTGTATTTGAGCGACATATCTTCCAGTTCGCTCTTTATCTTGTAAAGACCGAGGCGGTGGGCGAGAGGTGCGTAGAGATATGCCGACTCGAAGGCCGTGTCGGTGACGAAGCTTTCATTGGGATGATGGTTGATGGCGCGCATCAGCACGAGGCGGTCGACAATCATGATGATTATCACGCGGATGTCTTCGGCAAACGTCATCAGAAGTTTGCGGAAATTGTCAGTCTTTATTACGCCCGACTGGTGTCCGTAGAGACTCGTCACCTTGAGCAGCCCGTTTACAAGCCGGGCTATGTCGTCGCCCCAGAGGGCGGTGATGTTTTCAATCGTCAGCCCGTCGGGCATGCAGAGTTTGTAGAGCAGGGTGGCGACGATCATGTTTCGGTCGGCCGACACCATTTCGCAGAGTGCGGCAGAAGTCTCGAGATTGTGAACCAGAGGGTTGATGCCGTGGCGGTCGCGGCCATAGAGACCCTTTTCCACTGCTTCGGCGATTGTTTTTTTCAGCTTGCGGAAATCTTCGGGGAGAGCCACGTCGCGAGTGTCGCGCAGCAGTTGTCTTACTGTCCCGACTACACCCGTTTTCTCATTGTCGGTAAAATATCTTTCGTCCATGACGGCAAGATGTGTGGATTAGATGACAAAATTACAAAATTTCATTAAATATCAACAATAATTTCAGGATTTGGTTGAGGGATAAAAAAGAGAGGCCGCGACGTAAACATTAATTACGCGCGGCCCCGGTGATGAATGGGAAAGTGGCGGATCAGTTGAGGGAGAGGGTTACGATCGACATTGCGGGGAGGGTCACGGTGAGGTTACCTTTCTTTATTTTTGCCTTGTCGAAGGCTACGGTCTTGATTTTCTCGGGCTTGCCGAAGTCGTTGTAGTCGCGCATGTCTTTTGCGGTGATGATTTCGCCGCTGACTTTGGTCGCCTTGATGGCGCCGAGGGGAATCTCAACGTCGCAGGGGTTCTTGAGGTCGACATTTACGAGTGAGATCGTGACTTTGCCGTCTTTTTCCGAAGCTGTGGCGGAGATTGTGGGCACCTTGCGGTTGTCGCGCACGAGGCGTTCGGGTGAGTTGACGGTAATTGGAATCAGACGGGCGTCCTGATGGGGAACATACATCTTGAAGACGTAGTAGGTGGGTGTGAGCACCATCTGGTCGTCCTTAGTGAGCACCATTGCCTGAAGCACGTTGGCAACCTGGGCGATGTTGGTCATCTTCACACGCGAGGTGAGCGGGTGGAAGGTGTTGAGCGAGAGGGCCGCCACCATGGCGTCGCGCATGGTGTTCTGCTGGTAGAGGTGACCGGGGATGCTTCCGGGTTCCTGATCCCACCATGTGCCCCATTCGTCGACGAGGAGACCTACACGGCGCTTGGGGTCGTATTTGTCCATAATGCGCATGTGCTCTTTCACCACGTCGCCGATTTCAAGGCATTTGCCGAGAGTCCAGTAGTAGTCTTCTTCGGTGAAGTCGGTTGCGGAGCCTTTTGAGCCGACCCATCCGGGGCAGGTGTAGTAGTGGAGCGAGATGCCGTCCATGTGATGACCGGCCTTGCGCATCATAGTCTCTGTCCAGTTGTAGTCGTAGTCGCTGGCGCCTGATGCGATTTTATAGAGTTTGTTGCCGTTGTAGTTGCGGCAGTAGGTCTGATAGCGGCGGTAAACGTCGGCATAGAAGTCGGCGGTGAAATTGCCACCGCAGCCCCAGCTTTCGTTTCCTACGCCGAGGTATTTGAGGTGCCAGGGTTTCTCGCGACCGTTTTCCTTGCGGATTTTAGCCTGAGGGCCGTCTTCTGCAGTGATGTACTCAACCCATTTTGCGAGCTCTTCAACTGAGCCGGAGCCTACGTTTCCGCTCAGGTAAGGCTCGATGCCGAGCATTTCGCAGAGATTGAAGAACTCGTGGGTTCCGAAACTGTTGTCTTCCACGGTTCCACCCCAGTTGTTGTTGACCATACGGGGACGGTTTTCGCGGGGGCCGATACCGTCAACCCAGTGATATTCGTCGGCAAAGCAGCCTCCGGGCCAGCGGAGCACGGGGATGTGGAGCGAGCGGAAAGCCTCGAGCACGTCGTTACGGTAGCCGTTGGTATTGGGGATAGGGGAGTCCTCGCCTACCCAGATGCCTCCGTAGATGCATGAGCCGAGGTGCTCGGCGAACTGACCGTAGATTTCTTTATTGATTATCGGAGCGGTGTCGGTAGGGTAGAGTTCCACCGTCACGCTTTCGGCTGCCATGGCAGCAGGAGCCGCCGCGAGGGCGGCGAGGAGGGTTAAGTTCTTTAAATTCATTGGTATAGAGGGTTAGTATTTAAATTTGTAGACGTTGAAAGTTTTGGGAGCGAGAACGGTGTTGAACTGCTGGGTGCCTTTGTTGACCTCGCCAATCTGCGCCTGGGGTACATCCTTGGTTACGGGGACGATCAGGCCGGGATTTTCGAGCGAGTTGTCGGCGTCGGGATTCTCGGAGGAGAGTGTTGTGACGGTTGCGGATACAATCTTCGAGCCTTTTTTCTTGAGACCGTTGAAGTTTATGGTAAGATTCTGAGCTGAATCTGAGGTGTTTGCAACCTTAACGATGTAGTCGCCGGTGTTTTTGTCGATTACGGCGCTTGCGAAAAGACCGTTCTGGTCAGCGTTGCCTGCCACGGGCTTGCCAGCCATTGTGAGCGGGAGCACGTTGGTGCCCTTGTTGGCGGCATAGAGCTGCTGCACGTAGTAGCTTGCGGTGCGGAATGAGTCGGAATTGTCGAACCATATCATGTCGGGACGCCACTGCCATCCTTCGAGGTGGGCGAACAGAGGAGCGTAGGTGGCCATGTGGACAACGTCGGCGTTGCGCTCGAGGTTGGTCATGAAAGCCGATTCTAGAAGAGCGGCATTGAAATGATTCCATTTCTTGCCTTTGCCGTGGCATGCGTATTCACCGGCAAATACTTTCGGGCCTTTGCGGTCGTAGTTGTCGTAGCGGTTGCCCTGGTTGAGGAACCAGTCTTCGTTGCGGTAGAAATGCTCGTCGACGAGGTCGGCGCCGAGACGTTTCATTTCGGGCCAGAGATAATCGAACTGTTCGCCTTCGGAGTCAGGGCCCGACGAACCTACGATCTTGATGTCGGGATAAGCCTTGCGGATTGCAGCAACGAAAGGTGCGAGGTGTTCGGGGTATTCGGGGCCCCACTGCTCGTTGCCGATGCCGATAAATTTCATGTTGAAGGGAGCGGGATGTCCCATTTCGGCGCGGAGCTTGCCCCAGGTAGTGGTGGTGTCGCCGTTGGCGAACTCGATGAGGTCGAGGGCGTCCTGGATGTAAGGCTGGAGCTCGTCGACGGGCACGTGGGCTTTCGGGTCACGGTTCTGGAACTGGCAGGCGAGACCTACGCTGAGCACGGGGAGGGGTTCTGCTCCAACTTCTTCAGAGAGCAGGAAATATTCATAGAATCCGAGACCGCCGGACTGATAGTAATCGGGGTAGAAGCGGTGGGGGAAAGTGTAGTGCCAGCGGTTTTCGTTGACGGGACGGTTCTCGACCGGGCCGACGGTGTTTTTCCACTGATAGCGGGTGGGGAGGTCGGTGCCTTCCACGATACAGCCGCCGGGGAAGCGGAACACGCCGGGCTTAAGGTCGTAGAGAGCCTGGGCAAGGTCGCGGCGCATGCCGTTCTTATGACCTTTCCAGGTGTCGGTGGGAAAGAGAGAAATATGCTCGAGGTCAACGGGAGTATTGTCGGGCTTTGCGAGGAAAATGCGGAGTTTGCCCTTCTTGACGGAGCGGTCGGGAGTGAGGGTAATCTCATACTGTTTCCATTCGGAAGAGCCTACGGTGATGTCTTTTGCCGCACATACATGGGTCTCGCCCATCGAAGCCGGGTCGACCAGCTCGACGCGGATCCTGGCATCGCCGCCCTTGGGCGAGCGGGCCCATACGCTGAAACGGTAAGAAGCGTCTTTCTTGAAAGTTACACCGAAGAATCCTTCGTTTTCAAGGCCGGAATGCTTGTCGTTGTGGCCGGCGGAGGCGAGGCGCACGTAATGCGGGTTGCGCTCGAACGGCCCGTCGTTCTGAAGAGCGATGTTGCCGTAGGTATTCCATCCCATAAAGTTCTGCGGGAACTCGAATGAGCGGTTTTTCACCATTTCGGCGTAGAGACCGCCGTCGGCGGCATAATTTATGTCCTCGAAGAAGAGTCCGTACATTGTGGGCTGAACGGGAGCACCGGGTTTGTTGACCTGCACGTTGAACACGTTGTCGGCGCCGCTCATGGAGAGAACAGCTGCGAGGCCGAGCGAGGTCAGCATAGAAAGTCTGATATTCATGGTTGTATAGGGTTGGTGATAATTATTACTTAATGCGTTTGCCCCAGACGGAGCGGCCTTCGGAGTCGAGACCTGTGAACAGTACGGTGTCGGTCTGTTTTTCCCAGTCGTGTCCGGCATGGACAATGAGGTCTGTTATGGTCTCGTTTCCGATTTTTACGGAGAGGAGCTGTTTTTTGCTGTCGAATTTCCAGTCGCCGCCGGCAGTTAGTGTAAGATTTGATGGAAGATTCCATTCGCCGTCGAGAAGAGCTCCTTCGCCCCAAAGAATCTGTCCGGCTTCAAGACGGCGGTCGGCGGTAGGTTCGTGGATGCGCATTATTTCCCATTCTCCTTCGAGGTCACGGGCAGAAAAGCGGCGGTCGGGAGTAGCGGCATAGCGTTCGGGCGATACGACGGGCCATCCGGAGGGGGTGAAGAAAACACGCCTCAGGTTGAGAACCATCATACCGGCATCGGAAGCCAGACGCCCCTGATGGGCCATATAGAAATTGCCTTTTTTGTCGGCGAACACGCCGCAGTGGGCGGTACCGATCCATCCGGGGTGGCCGTTGAAGCGGTAAGGCGCAGTGAGAATCGGGAAATTGTCGGTAGTGTCGGCCATCTGCTTGCCGTTGAAGTCCACAAAGGGGCCGGAGGGGGAGTCCGAGCGTCCTACGCGGACATTGTAGGTTGTCATGAGCGGGTCGTAGGAGCCGAAGAGGTAATATTTCCCGTTAGCGGGATTGCAGATTATCTCGGGAGCCTCGAGATTGTCGCGGCGGTAGTTGGCTCTGCGGGCCACGAGGTGCCCCTGATCGCCTTCGATACACGGCATTCCGGTAGCAGGATCGATTTCGAGGCAGAAAAGGCCGCCGAAAAATGAGCCGTAGTGCATGAACCGTTTACCGCCGGCAGTAATGACGGTGGGGTCTATGGCGTTCATGACCGAAGAATTGTCGGTTTTCACCACCGCGCCTTTGTGTTTCCACGGCCCCAGTGGGGAGGAGGCCTCGGCGAGACCGATGTAAGATGTCTTACGGCCGAAAGCCGATACACAATAATATAAATGGAAGGTGCCGTTTCCGTTGTCGACCATATAGGGTGCCCAGACGTTGGTTGCGCCGTGGCCGTTGTTGAGGTCGGTGACCCATTTTTTAGCTTCGGCGGGAATCTCGCTGAAAGCCCAGCCTGCAAATTCCCAGTTTACGAGGTCGGTGCTCTTTCTCATCTGCACGAAACCGAGTTTCACGCCGTGGCGGCGCGCTTCGTCGCGGTTTTCGCGGAAGATTGCGTCGGTGGAATACATGTAAAAAGTGTCGCCCACGAGTGTGATCGCAGGGTCGTGGACATTATAGGTTCCCCAGCTGCGGTAGTTGTCCATGGATGATACCGAAGAATAGTCGTCGGCCCATGGATTGGGTGACGCGGAGGGTGCGAAGCGAGAACCCGAGCACGATACGGCGGCAAGAGCTATGGATGATGCAGCAATTAAATTAATGAATTTCATGATGGGTTAGAAATCGGTTAAAGAAGCGAAGCGCGCAGGGAAAGAATGTATCTGCGCAAATTTTTTGTAAAATTACTGATTATGGCTCTTCTGCGGGGTGGACAGAATGGTAATTCGGGTGGATTAATTGAGCGTTAACTATTTTTCGGTTTTACAAAGATAGCAATTTTATTTTAAACATACTTAAAAACTTGATTTAACATTTATTGTTTATATGAATCATTGAAAATTACGTAACTTTGCGCGGTTGCAAACCATGCGACACGGGAATATAAACCATTGGAAATACCTGCCTGAACAACCTCTTATAATCGTCAACAATAATTATCGTGAAAATATCCGCCGGAAAACATAGCGGTGAATTGCTCCGTAAACTTCTGTTCATACTGCTTTCGGTTGTCTCCGTATTCGGAGGCGGCGTTTTTGCCGCGCCATCGGGGGGCGACGGCGGCAATTATTCGGACAGCCATATAATAGAGACGCTTACTATGGCCGACGGGCTGAACCATAATTTCGTCGACGATATTTTCCGCGACAGCCGCGGATTCCTGTGGATCGGTTACGGAGGCGGCGGTCTGGCGAGATATGACGGCTATGAGTTCGTGAATTTCACGACCAACTCCCCCATGTATCATCTCCGCGGCACTTTTGCCGATGAGATAGCCGAAGACCGTTTCGGACGGCTCTGGGTGTCGACAGAAGGCGGCATCAGCGTAATAAGCATCCACACCCTGCGCCCGGCTGAGGTTGCCGACGATGAGAAAGGCAGTTTCGCCGAACTTCTGCGCCACCCGTCGCTTACGGTTTCGTCTGACAGTCTCGGCAGAATATGGACCACCGCCGGACAGCAAATCTATTGTTTCGGATTTGATGAAAAAGGCGGTATAAAAGAGGCGGCTACCCTCGGACTGCGCCATTTTCCCCGCGGTATAGCCTCCGTGTGCGACATCGACGGCAACGGTTCTCCGTGGTGCAATGTGAGCGGCAATATCTGCCGCCTCGTTCCTGATTTCACTACGGGAAAAATCGAGGCAACGCCTGTAGACGGCAGTCTTTCTCTTCCTACCGACGTAATGGTAGGCAATATGGTGCGAAACGGCAACGACGTGTGGATAGCCACTGAATTCGGACTCTGGCGTTTCGACACCACCGACAATAGGCTTCAGACGTATGTCAATGACCCGTCGGATCCGCATTCGCTTTCGCAAAACTACGTGAACTCGGTAGCCGTGACACCCGACAAACGCATTATTGCCGGCACGCTGCAGGGAATCAGCGTCTATAATCCTCTGAACGACAACTTTGACCGCATAGGCCGTGCGGAGGGTCTGAAAAATATTTTCGTCAACAAAGTGTTTTCCGACCACGACCGCGTATGGATCGGCACCGAGGGTGGCGGACTGAGCAGCATAATCGACAAACGCATCTTCACAACTCTGCATGCCAATAATTTAGATGCTCCCGGCCTGAGTTTCAACACTCCTGTCAACGCGATACTTGTGGACGGCGACAACAATGTCTGGGTCGGAGCCAGCGAAGGCGGCCTGCACTGTCTGAACGGAGGCAATCCGGAGAATATAAACCATTATTCGGTACAGACGGGGGTGCTGGGGCACAATTCCGTGTCGGCTCTCGCCACCGACGGTTCCGGCAACCTCTGGGCGGGGACCTGGGGCGGGGGAGTGGACGTGCTCGCCGTGAAACCCTCAGTGAGCCGCCTCCGGGAAATCCGCACCACAAGCAACAGCTCTCTCGGGATAGGCTACGTCGGAGCCCTTAAATGGGATCACTTGAACAAGCTCATGTGGATAGGCACTGCCCGCGGGCTTTTCATCTATAATCCTCTGACCGACGAAACCACCGAAGCTTTCGTCGGTTCAAACGAGACTGTAATCGGAACCATAGGCGCAGCCATAGACCGCAACAACCACCTGTGGCTCGGTTCCTCGGAGGGTCTGATAGACATCGACCTCAAACGCTACGGTGCGAATCCGGGCAAAGATGCCGTCAGAATAATCCGCGGACATCTCGATTATCCCGGCTCGGTTGCAAACGAGCGCGTGACATATCTCTTCATAGACAGCCACGACCGTCTCTGGATCGGCACCAACGGCAACGGACTTTTCCTCCGCAAAGCCGACGACGGCAAGGAAACTTTCGAGGGCCTTTCCATGAGTTCCGGTCTTCCGAGCGACATAATAATGGGCATAACCGAGAGCCGCAGCGGCAATATCTGGGTGTCGACCTACAAAGGCCTGGCCAAAATCCGCACACTGACAGACGGACATCTGTCGGTAGAATCGTTTGACGACTCCGACGGCCTGGAATGCGACTTCTTCTACTGGAATTCCGCAGCCTGCAGCCCGACAGGCGATCTTCTCTTCGGCTGCGGCGACGGTCTACTGACGGTCTACGGGACGAACAGCGACTCTGTAAACCAGGCACTTTTCCCGGTTGGGCTGAGCCATATTCTCGTGGAAAACAACGAGGCCGATACCGAACTCCACAACGGACGGCTCACCATAGGCGAGAGCTGCCGTTCGGTTGAATTCGTGTTTTCGTCGCTTGATTTCGGTTCCTCCTCCCAGGGGCAGTATTCCTACCGGCTAAAAGGATTTTTCGACGACTGGACCGAACTGCCGGAGGGCATCCACTCCGTACGCTTCACCAATCTCTCGTCGGGCAATTACGAGCTGCAGGTAGTATACCGGCGCAACGGCCAGACCTTCGACTATTCCAAGGCAACGGTTCTTCCGGTGACAGTTGTTCCGCATATATATAAAAGGTGGTGGTTCATAATGCTCACCGTAATAATCCTTGCCCTCGGCATAGTATGGATTTACAGGCTTCGCATGTCGAGCATCATGCGCCAGCAGCGTCTGCTGCAGGAAACGGTGGAGGAGCGCACGGCCGAAATTCTGGAGCAGAAGCGCCAGGTGCAGCAGCTCACGATGGACCGCATATCGTTCTTTACCAATATAACCCACGAGTTCCGTACGCCCATCACCCTGATACTCGGCCCGATAGCCCGCGCGCTCAAACTCAGCTACAATCCTCAGGTAATAGAGCAGCTTCATTTCGTGGAGCGAAATTCCAGGTATCTTCTTTCGCTGGTGAACCAGCTCATGGACTTCCGCAAAGTGGAATCGGGCAAAATGGAAATCATGCTCAGCCGCGGCAACCTCCTGCAGATTCTCGAAGAGATCGTGGGTTCGTTCCGGCCCATAGCCGACGACCGCGGCATCCAGCTGCAGCTTATAGCGCGCCTCCCGCGCCCTGTTATGAGTTTCGACGGCGAGGCGCTGCAGAAGGTTCTGATAAATCTGCTCGGCAACGCACTGAAATTTACCCCCGACAACGGCCGCATCACACTCTATGCCACCGTCCTGCCGGCAGGATGCGCCTCGGAAAGGAACTCCATCTACCTGAGCGTAAGCGACAACGGCGCAGGCATAAACCCTGAGGACATAGATCATATCTTCGACCGCTTCTATCAGGGCACGTCGCCGTTGCGCTACCCCGTAGCCGGTACGGCCGGAAGCGGCATCGGACTCTATCTCTGCCGTAATCTCGTTGAAATACACGGCGGAAATATCTCGGTGAAGAACAACCGCGACTGCGGCTGCGTGTTCCGCGTGATTCTGCCGCTTCCCGAAGGGGAAACGCCCGAAGCGGCGCCCGGCGAGGACATCCCCGCCTTGAACGCCGACCAACGGTCGGCGTTCAAGGCGGCTGAAACAAGTTCAGCCGCCGCTGAACGGCTCACCATTCTCGTGGTAGAGGACAACGACGACATGCGCTCCTTTATCCGCAGTATCCTTTCGGGCCGCTACAACGTGGCAGAGGCGCGAAACGGAGAGGAGGCTCTGAAAGTGCTCGCCAACCGTGAGATCGACTTTATAATCTCCGACCTGATGATGCCGGTCATGGACGGCATGGAACTTTCGCGAAGGGTGAAAGAACGCTTCGACATAAGCCATATTCCGTTTCTGATGCTGACAGCCAAAACCTCGCGCGAATCGCGCCTTGAAGGCTACCGCACCGGAGTTGACGAATATATCCTCAAGCCATTCGACGAAGAGCTGCTTCTGGCCCGCATCGAGAACATCATAGCCAACCGCCGCCGCCAGCAGGAAAGCTTCGCGCAGGGCAAAATGCAGGTAGAGCAACTGAATATCGACGAGGATTCCCGCGACAAGAAATTCATGGATCAGGTAATGAAAGTGGTCCGTGAAAACTACCGGAATTCATACTTCGAGATAGGAGACTTTGCCGAACTGCTCGGAGTAAGCCGCTCGCTGCTCAACAAGAAGCTCCAGAATCTTACAGGTCAGTCGGCGGGTCAGCTGCTGCGCACCTTCCGCCTGAACACCGCCCGCGATCTGCTGCTGAGAAACCGCACAACCCGCTCGATGAACATCTCGGAAATAGCCTACGAGGTGGGCTTCAACGACTCGAAGTACTTTACGCGCTGCTTCACCAAGCATTTCAGTGTGACGCCTTCGTCAATGTTAAATGACGCCTGAAAAGCAGCGATATATCCAAAAATCCACCCTAAAAATCCAAAAATCCACCCCTGCATATATCATTATAGCGTACTTTGCAAAGTTATTGTATGAGTGCTAATACCAGTCATTACGTCAAAAAAACTCGACGAACCGTCGAAAAAACAGTACTTGTCATCAGGAAACTCAATTTTTTAACCTAAATTAATATCATAAACAGTATGAAGAAAACAAAATGGATGCCCGCCGCTCTGATGTCGACGGCTGTCCTGCTTGGCGCCTCGGGCTGTACGACAGACTGGGGTCAGATGGATCCTCCGGCAGGAGTTTCCGTCAGTCCCAAGCTGGAAAATGTGGCTACCTTCGAGTTTGAGGACGAGAGCCTCGACCCCATGGTCTATAAGCTCCACGGTGCGACCGAAGAGGCTGTTCCCGCTCTCGCTCAGGATGAGAGGAAGGGCAACGTGCTTACGCTTCCCGAAGGGAGTTGGGTAGTGCTTCACAATCCTCTGAATCAGGTTACCTGCCAGCAGGGCGCCTCTCTTACGTTCTGGATGAAACAGACCCCCGCAGTGGAGGTGGCTGAGGACGGCACAGAGACAGTGGCTCCGCAGGATCTCGTTTCACCGCTTTTCTCATTCACCAACGAAAACGAATCAGCTCACCTCAATTTCAGCGCCAACGGCTGGATTGACTACTCCGGCGCCGACGGCGAGTGGAGCGAGAACGATCCCGCCGCATATGCAACCGGCTTCATGCCCCACAACCAGTGGAACTACGTGGCTCTCTCCGTGCGCAACGACGGCTACGACCTCTACGTGAACGGCGAGAAGAAAGTGAGCAAAAACGTCGACAACTTCGACTGCTCCAAGCTCGTGGCATTCATGAACTCCGTGCCCAACCTCACCGTCGGCTCACCCGACGCCACCGAGGCATGGGCCATCGACGACCTCAAGGTATACCGCAATCTGCTTACCGAGAAGGAAATCGCCCGTCCGCGCCTGCCCGGCGATGCTGTCGGCGACGACGAAGGCCCCGATTTGTCCAAATGGATTCTCGTTGGCCTCGAAGACAACACTACCCCATTCTGGACCGAATTTTCACCATACCTCTCTCTGACAGGCGACGGTGAGATTCACTACGAGTTCTACAATTACACCGACGGACTTGAAAACTGGACCAACTGGCTTGCGGTAATCGCTACCGGCGAGCGAGGATGTGAAGGTTATCTCGAATATGCCGTAATCCGCGCCGACAACTTTGGTTGGGGTGCCAACTGGGAACAGGCAACCCTTAACTGTGATTTCAACTTCGACACATTCAAGCAGGATATGCAGGGTGCCCATGTTGACCTGACTATCGAGCGTTTTGGCGAAACAGTTACCTCCACCGCGATTGTCACCACCACAACCGGAACAGTATATACCTATAAGGTAACTATTCCCGGTATCACCACCACCTCAATCACCACATGGCTTCTTTGCGAGCGTGCCCACCTGATCCTCAATCCGGAAGGATGCTTTATCGGCACCGCTTACCCCGACGGTCTTGCCGTGGGTAATCAGGACTGCTCTACAGGGTGGTGGAGCGCATGGACCCCGCTCAACAAGATGGACGGCGACTTTGACAACTTCGGTGTCATCTTCACCAACCACACCACCGGCACCGGTGCCAACTGGAACAACTGGCTCCTCGTGTGTACCAACGGCAAGTGGATCGGCGAGGACGGATATTCCGAATACTTTGTTCTGCGTTCCGACGCTTACGGATGGGGAGGCACTTCCTACGATGCAGCAGGAATTGTAGCCAACTTTGACTGGACTACCTATGTAGCCGACATGAAAGATGCCAAATGCTGCGTTTACTTCAGCCGTTTAGGTGAAAATCTCACTATGGTAGCGCGTCAGACTACTGCCGACGGACGCAAGATGCCCGAGTACCGCTACAACGGCATCATCCCCGACCCCGACCTCGGAATCTTCTTCACTATGGAGCTTGCCTGGCTTGAAATCCACAAGGTGGGTTACTTCCCCCTTATCAGCATGTCCCCTGAGAATTAATCGTATAACCTAAATCATTACAATACCAATCATGAACAATAAACGCAGTACAAAGCCCGGCGCGTGGACGTCGCACCTCCGCCAGCTGCTGTCGGCCATGATGTTCCTTGCCTTCGCGCTGGGTATCCAAGCCCAGTCGCTCCAGGTAACGGGTACCGTCACCGACAAATCCGGCGAGCCTCTGATCGGTGCCAACGTCATTGAGCAGGGTTCCCAGACCGGTACAATCACCGACTTCGACGGTAACTACGTGCTCACTGTAAAAGACGCCTCCAAGGCAGTCCTCACATATTCATACGTAGGCTACGAGACCGTGACTGAAAACGTCAACGGCCGCAAGATCATCAACGTGGTTCTCTCCGAATCTTCCGAGATACTCGAGGAAGTGGTGGTAGTGGGCTACGGTCAGCAGAAAAAGGAATCGGTTGTGGGCGCTATCTCGCAGATCAACTCTTCCGACCTTCTCGAGACTCCGGCCGCCAACCTCTCGCAGGCCATCACCGGTAAGATTCCGGGCGTGATCACCTCGCAGACCTCCGGCGCCCCCGGTGCCGACGACGCCTCTATCTTCATCCGCGGCCGTGCAACCTTCGCGGGCGACTCGCAGCCCCTCATCCTCGTCGACGGCATCGAGCGCAGCTTCTCGCAGATCGCCCCCGACGACATCGAGACCATCTCCGTGCTGAAGGACGCTTCCGCAACGGCAGTCTACGGTGTGCGCGGTGCAAACGGCGTAATGCTCATCACCACCAAGCGAGGCAAAGAGCAGCGTCCGGTGGTTTCGCTCACCGCCAACTGGCAGTGGCAGACTCCCACCCGCAAGGACACCTATCTCAACTCCTACGACAGCGTGACTCTCCTGGAGGAGGCGCTCGCCAACGACGGACTGCCCTCGCAGTACTCGCAGGCCGACATCGACATGTACCGCCGTGCATCGGCCGGCCAGCTTTCGGGCGTAGAGGCTCTTCTCTATCCCAACGTTGACTGGTACGACGAAATCCTCCGCTCCTCCGCTCCCGCCCAGCGCTACAACGCCAACGTGCGCGGCGGCACACGCCGCATGCGCTACTACGCTTCGCTCGAGTATTACAACCAGGAGTCGCTCTTCAAGAACCTCTCCAACGACCCCTACGGCAACAGCTCCTCGCAGAGCTACCGCCGCTACGGCTTCCGCGCCAACGCCGACTTCTTCCTCAACAAGGACTTCACCGTGTCGGTGAACTTCGGCACCCGCTTCGAGGAGCGCCGCGGCCCCAACTCCAGCGAGACTGCAAACTATTCCAACGTGTTCTATCAGCTCAACCACACTCCCGGATGGATTTTCCCCGTGGCTTACCAGGTTCAGAACGGCGATGAGATGAAGACTCTCTACGGCGGTTCGTCGCAGTATCAGCAGAACGTCTACGCCACCCTGGTCGAAGGCGGTTACTACAAGGGCAACAACACCATCAACGAGACCAACCTCATAGGTGAGTACAAGCTCGACTTCATCACCCCCGGTCTCTCGGTGCGCGCAATGGCTTCGTTCGACTACGAGAACTATCACCGCAACCTCTACAGCAAGACTTTTGCCACCTACGAGCTCAACGACCGCGACAACTACGAGAGCATTGACGCTTACAATAAGTTCAACACCGACGGCCAGCTCGCCGCATCGGCCGACCACTTCACCGACTATAAGCTCTATATAGAAGGTCAGGTCAACTACCGCCGCACCTTCGGCAAGCACGACGTGACGGCAATGCTTCTCTACATGCAGAACGACCGCCGCTACAACTCAGATCTCGCACGCCGCTATCAGGGCGTTGTAGGCCGTGTCACCTACGGATACGACGGCCGCTACCTCGCCGAGTTCAACGCCGGTTACAACGGTTCCGAAAACTTCCAGAAAGGCAAGCGCTTCGGCTTCTTCCCCTCGTTCTCCGCTGGCTGGCGCATTTCGCAGGAAAAATTCATGGAACCCACCCGCGAGTGGCTCTCCAACCTGAAAATCCGCGCATCCTACGGTCAGGTAGGTAACGATATCTATCGCATCAACGGTGTCGACCAGCGATTCCTCTACGAGCAGAAGTGGTCGCAGCTTACCAACGACTATTACTTCGGCACCAGCGGTCAGGGCGGCATCTTCGAGCAGCAGTACCCCAACTACGGTGTGACCTGGGAACGTGCCCACAAGTACAACGCAGGTCTCGAGTTCGGCTTCTTCAACGGCGCCCTCACCGGTAATTTCGACTACTTCTACGAGAAGCGCAACGACATTCTTACTGAATACCAGACCCGTCCGCTCTGGTTCGGCGTAACCTCCGCTGCCGGTAACCTCGGAAAGACCACCAACAAGGGTTTTGAAATCGAACTTACCTACAACGGAACCGTAGGCCGTGACTTCAACTACAACGTCACCGGTACCTTCGCCCACGCAAAGAACAAAATTACCGCCATGGACGAGCCCGCAGGCAAAACCGCTTACCGCAAGCGCGAAGGCCATGCCATCGGCCAGTACTTCGGTCTGATAGCCGACGGCTTCGTGACTGCCGCTGACCTTGCCGACCCCAACTTCCCCCGCTCGACATTCGGCGACGTGAAAGTGGGCGACCTCAAGTACCGCGACATGAACGGCGACGGCTTCATCGACGAACGCGACGAGACTGCAATCGGTCTCAGCGACCTCCCCGAAAACACCTTCGCGCTCTCTCTGGGCGCCAACTGGAAGGGCATCGGCTTCAGCGTGATGTTCCAGGGCGTTGACCACGTGAGCCGTTACTACGACGCCGAGGCCATGTATGCCTTCGTAGGGGGCGGCAAGGTGAAGCAGCACCACCTCGGACGCTGGAATCCCGCACTCTCCGAGCAGCAGAACCTCGCTCAGGCCACCTATCCTCTCCTCCACTACGACAGCTACGGCAACCACAACCAGCGCCAGAACTCCTTCTTCCTCAAGAACGGCTCGTTCGTGCGTCTGAAAAACATCGAACTCTCCTACATGCTCCCCGAAAAGTGGATCAAACACGTATGGATGTCGCAGTGTCGTTTCTACGTCAACGCCAACAACCTCATCACCTGGGATCACCTCGATGATCTTACCGACCCCGAGAACAACGGTTCCAACAAGTATCCCATCTGCAAGACTGTAAACTTCGGCGTCAACATTCAATTTTAAGCTATTATCATGAAAAAGTTTATCCAGCATACTATTTCGACCGCCGTGTTAGGCGCCGCTGTCATCCTCACCGGGTGCAGCGACTACCTCGACAAGCAGCCCTCCAACGAGCTTGATGAGAACAAAACCTACGCAGACTGGGAAATGTTCGAGGATTTTCACACCGATACCTACAATTTCCTTCTGCACGGCGCCAACCGCATCAACGGCTCATGGCTTGATGCGGCAACCGACCTCTCGCAGACCTCGTTTGCTACCGGCGGCACTCTCACCACTTTCAATATCGGCAACTACTACGGCTCTCTCGGCGACGCTGAGCTCGTTAGCGTATACGAGTCGCGCTACCGCGGCATCCGCAAGTGCAACCGCGTGCTCAACGACATGGACAAAGTGCCTTACAGCATCACTCTGAGCGAGGAAGCCAACAAGGCCGAGCGCGCTACAATGCGTGCCGAAGCCCGCACCTTCCGCGCCTGGTTCTACTGGGAACTCTTCCTTCGTTTCGGGCCGCTCCCCATCATTACCGAAGTGCTCGACCCGAGCCAGGATATGATTACTCCCTACGTGAAGCGTCCCACCGTTAAGGAATACGTGGTCGACTTCATTCTCAAGGAACTGAAAGAAGCCGAGCCTGACCTCAAGCCTTACGAGGATGTCTATACCGCTTCCAACGGCGGCCGTCTCGGCCAGCCCGTTGCCCGCGCCCTTCAGAGCCGCATCATGCTCTATATGGCCTCCCCCCGCTATTCGGCAGAATCAGGCATCACCTGGAAGCAGGCAGCCGACATGGCAAAATCGTTTATCGACGACTACGGTCATAATTTCGAACTCTTCAGCGAACCCAACGTGGATCCCGCCGAAAACTACGGCAACGCAGTGCTCCGCACCATGTATAACGGTTCCAACAAGGAGACCATCTTCTTCCGCAACGACGTGCAGATCGGCTGGGCCGGCATCATGCAGGATACTCCCGTGGGTGAAGGCGGAAACGGCGGCAACTGCCCCTCGCAGAACCTCGTGGACATGTACGACATGATCGACGGTTCCGCTCCCTTCACCGCCTACGACGTGACCGGTGCCCCTGTCTACACCAACGGCACTCCTTCGGTCAACGCTGCCAGCGGCTATTCCGACGCGAATATGTGGCAGAACCGCGATCCCCGTCTCAACGGCACCGTCCTCTATCAGGGCCGTCAGTGGGGCACCATGCGTCCCGGCTCCACAATCGACGTGCGTCCCGGCATGGCCGACAATCCTACCGGCAACGCCAACGCAACGCCTACCGGTTACTATATGCGCAAGTATATTCCCGCTTCGATTCTTGCCTCCAACCACTCCGGTTCGGCTTACCGCCTGTGGACCATCATGCGCTACGCCGAGATTCTTCTCAACTATGCCGAGGCTCTCAACGAGGTGCAGGGTCCCTGCGCCGACGTTTACGACATGCTTGACCGCGTACGCCACCGCGCCGGTATAACCGGAAATGTGGCTGACCGCGCTGACCTCAGCGGCAAGGACGCCATGCGCAACTTCATCCATAAGGAGCGTACCGTTGAATTCGCCTTCGAGGAGCACCGTCCCTGGGACGTGCGCCGCTGGAACTGCGCCGTCGAGGCCCTTTCTCGACCCATCTATGGCGTGAATGTCGACGCTGCCGGCAACGTGACCCGCAAGGTTGCCCAGTCCCGTGTGTTTGAACAGAAGATGTATCTCTATCCCATTCCCGAGACAGAGGTATGGAAAACCGAAATCGAAAATAACCCCGGCTGGTGATCTTCAGCCTTTGTAACTTACTCCTTTTGAGTTGCTACTAAATCATCCCAAAGAACCAATTATGAACACAATCATAAATCATTTCTCAGCATCGGGCAGACGCGCACTCGCAGCGTCGCTCCTCACTTGCTGTTCGCTCAGCCTCTGGGCTGCCGGCGAGCGCGAAGTGAAAGGTCGGGTGGTCGACCCCGAGGGCGAGCCTATCCCGGGTGCGGTTGTCAATCTTGCCGAACAGAGCAAAATTGTCATCACTGACGCCGACGGTTTCTTCACCCTCGCAGGCGCCATGGCTGAAGACGAGGTCAACGCCGCTTGCCTCGGCTATCACTCCACTATCGTTCCCGTCGAGGACATCGATAAGGTGCTCGTAATCACCCTCGACCCCGACAAGGATCCTTACAGCCATGTAATGGACGTGGCATTCAACCAGGTGCCGGTCCGCAACAGCGTTCAGGCCACCTCTACTGTTACCGGCGAAGAACTCCAGCGCTATCCTATCACGGTGCTCCAGAATGCCTTCAACTCCACCCTTACCGGCGTGCAGACCTACGAGGCTTCCACCGAGCCGGGCTGGGGCGAGACCAAGCTCTACATCCGCGGTCTCCGCACGCTCAACTCCTCCGCACGTAACCCCATCTTTATCGTCGACAATGTGGAACGCGACATCTCGTTCCTCGACGCTTTCCCCATCGAAACCGTGACCATCCTCAAGGATGCCGCCGCTACCGCCATCTACGGTATGCGCGGTGCCAACGGCGTTGTGCTCGTCACCACCAAGCGTGGCCGTGCCGGAAAGACCAGCGTGGAACTCACTCAGGAAATCGGCTGGCAGCAGCTTACGAACACTGTCGAGAACCAGAATTCCTATAATATCGCCCTTACCCGTAACCGCGCGCGTTACCTCGACGGCAACGACCCCCTCTACACCGAGGAGCAGATCGAGAAATACCGCCGCGTAACCAACGGCGAGACCCTCGACGGTATGGATCGTTACCGCTACTTCAACACCAACTGGTTCGACGTTCTCTACCGCGACACTGCCCCTGTCTATAAGACCAATCTTCAGATCTCAGGCGGTAATAACCGCGCCCGCTACTACGTTTCGTTCTCCTATCTCCGTCAGGAAGGTATGTGGAGCAGCGAGGGCACGAGCATGAACGACCGCTTCAACACCCAGCACGTGCTCAACCGCTGGAACCTCCGGAGCAACCTCGACATCAATGTCAACAAGTATCTCCGTGTAGGTCTTGACCTCGGCGGCCGTATCGACAACATCGTGCAGCCTACCGCAAGTGTGTTCAACCTCACCACCTTCGGTGCTGTCGAGGCTGACCCCATGCACCCTGTCTACACCCCCAACGGCCAGATCTTCTCCGAAAGCGGCACCGGTACCGTCAACCCGCTCCTCCAGCTCGGTGCTTCAGGTCAGGAAAAGAACCGTCGCCGCCAGCTCTACTCGACCCTCACTCTCAACGGCGACCTAAGCCCCATCACAAAGGGCCTCGGTGCTGAAGTGGTTGTTTCGTTCGACGCTTACGACGGCTACGAATCGACTCAGACCAACTCGCTCAACGCCTATACCTACGACATGACCAACATGGCGGTCACCCGTCCCGAGGATTTTACCTACAATCAGACCTATACCTACCGGGAGCTCACCAACCCGAGCGTGAACGAACGCGACAACTCCTGGACCCTCAACCTCCGTGGTGGTCTGAAATATGACCGCGACTTCGGCAAGCACCACGTGGATGCCCGCGCCTTTGTCCGCTCCTATCAGAAGCGCCTCAACAAAGGCCCTCATTCTGCCGTATGGTACAACCTCTCCTCCAACCGTTACCTCAGCTACAACGCCATGGGTACCTACATTTTCGACGGCCGCTACATCCTCAACGGCACCCTCTCCTATATGGGTGACGACAACTTCGATCCCGAAAACCGCTGGGATACCTTCTGGAGCGTCGGCGCAGGCTGGGTGCTCTCCAACGAACCCTGGCTTCGCAATCCGCAGATCAACCTCCTCAAGATCCGTGCTTCCTACGGTAAGACAGGTATGAGCGATACCGGCGCAGGCCGCTATCCCTATCAGTCAACCTTCGTTGCCGGCGGAGACTACAGCTTCGGTTTCAACGCAACCAACGTTGCCGGATACCGCGAGGATCGCGCAGGCAACCCCAACAGCAAGTGGGAAATCTCCAAGATGTTCAACTTCGGTCTCGACTGGGGCTTCTTCAACAACCGTCTCTACGGTAACTTCGACGTATGGAAAGAATGGCGTTCCAACATGCTCGTGACACGAAGCACCATCCCTGCCATGATCGGTATCAGCTACGCCCAGGACTCCTACGGTAAGGTTGAATCGAAAGGTATCGAGCTTACCATCGGACATCAGAACAAGATCGGCAACGTTGAGTACAGCATCGAAGGCTTGCTTTCATGGAATACCAACAAAGTGACCGAAATGGACGAGGTGGAACCCTCCGTACCCTGGCAGCGCCGCACAGGCGACCGCATCCGTCAGTATGAAAGCGTGCAGTCGCTCTACGAATCAGAGAACCGCGACGCAGTGGGCGGCTGGAATGCTTACCGCTTCGTGCAGTGGGCTTCCGATCCCGACCTCATCGCCACTTCGCAGGCCGACGCTCAGGCACACCCCGAGAAATATCCCTACAACACCTTCTCCGGCGGCAAGCAGAAACTCGGCACCGCAGTGTTCCGCGACCTCAACGGCGACCGTCAGATCGATTCGCGCGACATGGAGCCCTTCGGCTACACCATGCTCCCTGACCTTACCCCCTCGATCTCGCTCAGCGCAAAATACATGGGCTTCGACCTCCGCGTAGTGGGAACCGCCTACCTCAACCGTACCGTGTTCCTCTCGCCTTCGATGACCTTCTCGCAGTGGGGTCATAACAACGCCACCCACGCAGTCACCGACGCCTGGGGTTACTACACCGACGATCCCATGGATCCCCGCAATGTCAACGCCAAGTGGCCCCGCATCAGCTACACTTTCAACGCCGAGGACTCCTCGCGTGAGAACGGTTCCTACCAGAGCGACATCTGGCTTCAGAACGGCGACTACTTCTCGCTGCGCAACATCGAGTTCGGTTACTCGCTCCCCGAAAAGCTCATCGCAAAGGCTTATCTCACAAAATGCCGCGTTTACTTCAGCGCCTATAATGTCGCTACATGGAGCCACCTTCCCAAAGGAATGGATCCCGAGCGCCCCATGGGCTACTGCTGGTGGTATCCCAAGACCCGCATCTTCAACTTCGGTATAAACCTTGCATTCTAATTCATTATCTGTCATGAAATTTAATAAAGCTATCATATTTTCGGCCATGTTCGGCGCCGCTGCCCTCGTTTCGTGCAGCGACTCCTACCTCGACAAGGAGGTCGACCTTACGCTTCAGGTGGACAGGGTGTTCGGAGACTACGACATGACCCGCGGCTTCCTCGCGAACTGCTACACCTACCTCCCCGATGCCTTCGCCGACTACAGCGACGCCAACAGCCGTCTCAACAAAGACTGTATGACCGACAACGCCGTATGCTACTGGCGAGGCTACACTCATTCGGTCATGGACGACGCCTACGATGCGTCGAACCATTGGTATGCCAACAATTACTGGAACACCCGCACTGCCGGTATCCGCGCCTGCAACCAGTTCATAGCCAACGCACGCCCGTCGGTAATCGGCAATGCCGATCGTCCCGGCGACGACAACCACCTTTACGACCGCTATATAGCCGAGGCCCGCGTGCTTCGCGCCATCCTCCATATGGAAATGGTACAGTGGTTCGGTGATATACCTATTATTGGCGACGATGAGGAAGGAAATCCTATCATCCTTACTCCTTCGTCCGTCCTTCCCGAGCGCAAGCCCGCGGCTGAAGTCCTGCAGTGGATTGCCGACGAATGCGAGAAGTACAAGAACGACCTTCCCTTCCGCTACACCAACGAAGAAGAGAACTGGGGACGTGTGAACGGTGCCGCTGCATATGCTCTCAAGGCCCGCGCTCTCCTTTACAAGGCTTCGCCTCTCTATAACCCTTCGGACGATGCAAGCCTCTGGCGTGCGGCAGCTACCGCAGCCACCGATTTCCTCACCGCCAACTCAAAGTGCTGGAACCCTTACACTCTCTTCACTGTAGGTGATCCCAAGGAGAACTATTATCAGTGCTTCATCTCCAACCCCGTGCACAACAGCGAGTACATCCTGTCGCGTTCGGTATGGCGCGGTCAGACTGCCATCGAGGAATTCAACTCTCCTTGCGGTTTCACCGGCCGTCGTTCGGCTACCGGCTACATGAACCCCTCGCAGAACCTCGTCGACGCCTACGAGACCATCAACGGTCTTCCCATCGACAAGGATCCTTCCTACGATCCGCAGAATCCCTATGTAAACCGTGACCCGCGTCTTGAGCAGACCATCATCCACCACGGAACTATCTGGGGTGTTGGTGAAGAGCAGCGTCCCGTCAATGTCAACAACGACGACGGCGAGGTAGGTGTGGACTACAACCGCTCGAACGGCGGTACCTGTACAGGCTACTACCTGAAGAAGTACACCACCAACATTCCCTGGGACGGCACCGTGTCCGGAACCGACAAAGCTTGTCCTATCTTCCGTCTCACCGAAATCTATCTCAACGCCGCTGAGGCTCTCAACGAGGCCGGTTCGACCAATGAGGCCTATACTTATGTCAACGAAATCCGCAGCCGTGTCGGAATGCCCGGCCTCAAGGGCCTCTCGAAAGAGGATCTCCGTGAGCGCATCCAGAACGAGCGCCGAATCGAGCTCTGCTTCGAGGATCACCGCTACTTCGACGTGCGCCGCTGGAAACTCTTCGACCAGCCTCAGAACCGCACCCGCGAACTCGAGCAGCAGAACCTTCCCCGCTACCGCCAGCTCCGTACCATCTACGGCGTTTCAATCCGTCAGAACACTCCCCAGACCTTCAACTACGGTCCCAACGAGAAGTTCCCGTATATGACATTCAATTCTCCCAAGAATTATTTCGTGCCCATCCCACTGTCTGAAATCCGCAAGACCCACTACACTCAGACTAAGGGCTGGGAAATGTAATCAACCTCTTAACCGTGTCTGGCCGTCCCTCGGTCACGAGGGGCGGAGCCGGACGCCTAAAACTGAATTTTAATGAAAGCAAAAATAATTCTTCTAAGCGCGCTCGCCCTTTCGGCTGCCGTAACGTTCACCGCTTGCGACGACGATGACGAAGTGGTTTTCGAAAACGGTACCGGCGTTGCGCTCGATACCCCTGTCGCTACGGAAACCGGCTCGACTTATCTTACCGTTTCCACCCCTTTCCATGTTAAGGAAAACGCCCAGTGGACCAAAGCCGGCTATTGCGTAAGCACTACCGGAACCCCCGACATTCACAGCGCCCTCTACGAAGCTACCGTAACCGACGGCATGGCTTTCGGAGGCATCGTCCGCGACGGTGAAGTGAAGGCTACCATCCCCTCGCTCCGTCCGAATACCGAATACCATATCCGCGCCTACGTGAGCGTTTATAAAGGCTCCGTGGTCTACTCGCAGGAATATGTGGTGACCACCTCGGAGGGCACTCTCGACGAGCAGCTCGCCGCTTATGTCGGACCCGATTACCCCGACGACTACAGCTCCGTTTCCGGCTGGGATCAGCGTGCAAAATGGAACCTTGCCAATGTTCACGACCCCTCCGTGGTGCTTGCTGACGACGGCTATTATTACATGTATCAGACCGATGCTTCCTACGGCAACGCCCACACTCAGGGCGGTCACTTCCACGGACGCCGTTCGCGCGACCTCATAAACTGGGAATATCTCGGCGGTACAATGCCCTCCGTTCCCGAATGGGTAGTGCCCAAACTTAACGAAATCCGTGCGGAGCAGGGTCTCGATCCTGTAAATCCCAACATGGATGAATTCGGTTTCTGGGCTCCCGTTGTACGCAAGGCCGGCAACACCTACCGTATGTATTACTCCATCGTATGTCCCGGCTCTGTAAACGGCGACGGCACCTGGGGTGAACGTGCCTTCATCGGACTCATGGAGAACAACGACCCCGCCAACAATGACGGATGGGTTGACAAAGGCTACGTGATAACCAACTCCACCGACAAGGGCAAAGACGATTTCGGCACCGCCAACGACTGGGCCAACGCTCTGTACCGTTTCAATGCCATCGACCCTTCATATATTATCAACGAGGCCGGCGAGCACTGGCTTATCTACGGCTCATGGCACAGCGGAATCGCAGCCATCAAGGTTGACCCCGCAACCGGCAAACCCGACATCAAGGGCGAACCCTGGAACAACACCACCGGCTACGGCAAACTCATCGCCACCCGCACCGCCGGAAACCGCTGGCAGGCTTCCGAAGGCCCTGAGGTAGTTTACCGCAACGGTTACTACTACCTCTTCCTCGCCTACGACGCTCTCGACATTCCCTACAATACCCGCGTGGTACGCTCGCGCAACATCGAAGGCCCGTATCTCGGCATCGACGGTACCGACGTGACTGCCGGCGGCGACGCTTATCCTGTCGTTACTCATCCCTACGCTTTCGCCAACGACCACGGCTGGGTAGGTTTCTCGCACTGCGCAGTGTTCGACGACGGCGCCGACAACTGGTACTACGCATCGCAGGGCCGCTTCCCCGCAAACTGGGGCGGCAACGAGGCTTCCAATGCCCTCATGATGGGACATGTCCGCTCAATCCGCTGGACCAACGACGGCTGGCCTCTCGTAATGCCCGAACGCTACGGCGCTGTACCCAAGGTACCGGTCACTGCTGGAGATCTCGAAGGAACCTGGGAAATCATCGACCTCTCCTACAGCTACGGCAACCAGAAAACTTCCACCGTTCTGGTGCTTGGTGCTGAAGGAAAAGTGCTCGAAGGCGACTGGAAAGACGGTACATGGAGCTACGATGCAGAAAATCAGATTATCAAGATCGGCTCTCTCGAACTTTACGTTGCCCGCGAATGCGACTGGGAGAAACCCGGACGTCCCGCAACCATAGTTTTTGCCGGCTATAGTGGCAGAACCACTTTCTGGGGCAAGAAATCTTAAAAGTAAGTCACTGAGACTTACGGTCAGAATCAACATTCTCTAAGCAGAGGGTCCGGAGCAATCCGGATCCTTTGCTGCGTTTATCGGGGCGCCGAACAATATAGAGTCTGCGGATGTTGAATAATTGTGTAGCTCTCCTCCCCGCAGGAGGTCGCTTTTACGTAATTAATCATTTTTTTCATCATATTCCGTGCTTATGTTCCGCAGACTCATCATTACAATACTGTCGGTTGTGGCGGTTTCGTTGTTTTCCGCCTCCGCCCAGAGTGCCTATGACCGCATGCGCGATTCAATCCTCAGTTCGCGCAAATTCATTCCTCTCGAAACTTCCCGGGACTCCGCCGACCGTCAGCGCACTGATTCGATAGCGCTCGTAATAGAGCGTTTCTATGCCGATCAGTTCCATCATTTTCAGGATCCCGAAGCTCCGTACTTCATGTTTGTCAGCCGCGACTCGAAACTATCAATGGGCATAGGGGGCGCTGTAAGAATGAGGGGTTATTATGAGTGGGGAGGCGTAATTCCGGCGTCGGCTTTCATACCTTATCTCATTCCAATGACTCCGGATCCTGCGCAAATGAGGAAATTCGACACAACTCCCGCCGGAACCTGTCTGTTTTTTAAGGTGATAGGGCAGAACAAGACGCTCGGGAACTACATGCTCTACATCGAAACGAATTTCAGCGGTTACGAGAGCCGTGATTTAAAGCTGAAAAAGGCTTACGCCGTGATAAACGACTTTACCATAGGCTACGCCAACTCAACGTTCAGCGACCCGTCGGCGTTGCCGCCGGTAATCGACGCCCACGGGGCGGCTAACAAAATCACCCCGACTTCCGTGCTCGTAAGGTGGATGCCGAGGGTGAAGAAGCACTGGGTTTTCGCTGTCTCGGCCGAGACTCCGTCCACTCAGGTGGATGCTGACGGCACAAATACAAAGACCGTAACGAACTCAATGCCGGATTTTGCCGCTTTCGCGCAATATGAATGGGGGCCGACATCCCATATCCGTCTTTCGGGCATAGTGCGCCGTCTGGCTTACCGCAATCTCATCGAGGAGCGCAACCACGCCCGTGCAGGCTGGGGCGTGCAGCTGAGCGGAACAGGCCATCCTGCCGACCCGCTCACCTTGTACGGCAGCCTCTGCTACGGTCACGGTTACGCCGGTCTCGGCTCGGAACTTATGATGGGAAACTACGACCTTGTGGCCGATCCGGCTCGCCCGGGCTATCTTTATGCGCCCGCTTCCTACGGTTGGTGCCTGGGCGTGCAGTATAATATCCGGCCTAATCTCTTCGTAAGCGCCGCTCTGAGTCAGAACAGGTATCTTCCGGCCTGCAGTGTGGCTTCCGACGAATTCAAATACGGCATGAGCGGAGATGTCAATATTTTCTGGTATCTCACCCCGCGGATTCAGGCTGCGGCAGAGTTCAACATCGGCAACCGCTGCAATTTCAGCGGACATACCCGCTATGCGCGCCGCGTGGGGCTGATGTGTCAGTTCTCTTTCTGACGGTTTTTACCGCCGCTCGCTCACCACGTTCATCCGGCATGCGGCGCAGTCGAAATCGAGCCTGAGGTCTATTCCGGGCGCTTTTAGCCGGAGCGGCCCCTTTACGGCGGGTTTCTGTTTCAGACACATTCCGAGTTCGCGCCTCACGCAGTAGCGGGTTGTCATTACCGTCACTTCTTCGTTGCTCGACGGAGCCTGTTCTTCCACGCCAGGTGTGATGCTTACGGCTCCGTGCTGTTCGTAGAATTTCCGCGCAAGGCGGTTTGTCACGTTGTCGTGGATTGTAAGCGATGCGTTGCAGCGTGCGTCCGTCTCCTCCGGCAGGCGGTAACGGAAGCGGTAAGTGGCTCTGCCGGCGCTTTCGAGCAGGGCGAGTGTGCGGCGCCGCAGGTCGGCGAGGACTGATGCCGGAATGAAAATCTGTCCGGCGCGGTCGTCAAGATTCCACAGGGTGAAATGAGTGTCGCCGGTCTTGGATAGGATTTTCCTCCGCGCTCCGGTCTGTTCGCTGCGCGCCAGGTCGGCCGAGGGGAGGAGAGCGGTGGCCGTAACGCGCCGTCCGGCTTCATCCTCGGCATCGAGAGCTATCACACCCGCTCCGGCGGCATACCGAAGCGTCATATCGGCCCAGAGCGTCCGCCGCGGAGCTGTTGCCTTCATCCTGTCGTCGAAACTCTTGTTGAAATTTCTGTAAACCTCCGTTCCGGGTTCGAGTCCCCCCACCGGCTCCTGAACAGTAATGCGGTTTCCCTCCGCGCGGTTCACCCGGAAACCTTCCAGCCGGTTGCTGCGGCTGAAAAATGTCAAGCCGTCGCCGTTTGACAGGATTGTGCCTGGAGTGAGCCGCAGGGTAATGGTGTTGCCTTTTATAGCCGCAACCTTTCCCACCGTGGCTCCCGTCCATTTCGGCGACCGGATGGCGGCCATGCGTCCAGGATTATTCTCGTTGCGGAAAAAATATGAGGTAAATCCGCGGTTGAAGCTCTGACAGACGTCAGACTCGAATCCCGGATATGAAGTGCCGCACGAACTGCGCGGGTTCTCCTGAGAGGCTATAGAGGTGAGCTGACGGCTGTAAGCAGCCACGGTGTTCCGCACGTAAGCACTGTCTTTGAGACGCCCTTCGATTTTGAACGACGTGACCCCGGCCTCGGCCATCGCTTTCAGATCGGAGAGGCGGTTGAGGTCGCGGAGCGACAGGAGGTGGGCGTTTCTGACCAGAACGTTGCCGGCAGAATCGGTCAGGTCGAAAGCCAGGCGGCAGATCTGGGCGCACTCGCCTCGGTTGGCACTGCGTCCGGTGGTGAGGAAACTTGCCCGGCAGTCGCCGCTGTAGCTAACGCAAAGGGCGCCGTGGCAGAACGCCTCGAGTTCCACGGAGGGCACCTCGCGGTGGATTCCGGCAATTTCTTTTTCCGAGAGTTCGCGGGCGAGAACCACGCGGGAGAAACCGACGCTGCGGAGAAACCGTGCCCGTCCGGCGTCGCGGATGTCGCACTGGGTGCTCGCGTGAAGGTCGACAGGAGGAATATTCATCCGCAGCACGGCCATATCCTGCACTATCAGAGCGTCGACTCCGGCGCGATAAAGCTCGCGGATGAGTTTCTCTACATCGGGAATCTCGTTGTCGAAAATAACGGTGTTGACGGTAGCGTAGACGCGGGCGTTGTAGCGGTGTGCCACTTCCACCACCCGGGCAATATCGGCGATGGAATTTGCCGCGGCCTGACGTGCGCCGTGGCTCGGTGCGCCTATATACACGGCGTCGGCTCCCGACAGGATAGCCTCGATGGCAATATCGGCGTCGCGCGCCGGAGCGAGAAGTTCAATCATTGCAGGAAAGTGAGTTATACAGTCTTATAGCCTCGGCTGCGGTCTCTGTCCGCTTGTCGGGGCAAACTATCCGGGGCATATCTTTCAGAATACGGGAAATTATTCGTCCGTTGTACTGCGGACGCTTCCATAGCGCGGGCGCGGGGCTTTTCCAGCCCGGTTCGACCACAATTTCCACCGGCAGTGCGCGCAGCCCGCGCAGCAGCATGGGGTAATTGTAGAAATCGCTTATGAGGTCAACGAGGTGGACTACGTCGGGAACAATCTCAGTGATTTTTTCGAGAATACGGCCGGTGGCGGCTTCGGAATGGTGACCGAACGTGTCGGCTATGCCTCCGATTGCGCGGTGGCACAGCCTCCCGAAAACACCCGATGAGTTATCGGCTGTAAACAGATGGAGTCCGCAGCCGTTGTTGCGGGCATACAGCATCGCTTCCGCCGCCCAGACGGGTTCGGTCCGGGCGATTGCGGCGGCAATCCACATCAGCGCAGACGGTTGTAGGATGCGAGCAGTTTCTGATCGTGGTTAATGCCCTTCATGGCGAGCAATTCGAATATGAGGGCTGCGGGCACCATGATGTCGAACCAGGAGAAGTGCGGCTCATAGCCTTCGAGACCCTTGAAAAGGGTGAAGCATACGGTGCAGATGGTGCAGAGCGTAAGGATGATGCCGATTACCAGTACGGAGCGCTGCGACGGCAGATTCTTGTACATGAAGATGTCGATGAGCAGCAGGATGGCGGCGACAGCGGCCGGAACGAGCACGCCGAACTCCTTGCAGGTGGTGAGGGTGACGATGTCTTCCTGACCGTCGGCAACTACTTCGAAGGTGCCGAAAGGCATGAATACGAATACTCCCATGAGTATGGTGGCGATGAGGAGCCAGAGGGTCTGAATGCGTTGGATCTGCATGATTTCAGAATGATTTTAAACGTGAGATTTCAAATTTTCAACAAAGTTAGTTAAAATTAAAACGACTGAAAAAGCCGATAGTTGTTTTTTAATTGCTAATTTTGTGGAAAAATCAGGATTATGACCGAAAAACCGCTTATACTCATATCAAACGACGACGGGGTTCACGCCCGCGGACTCCACCATCTCATCAACATAGCCAACCGTTTCGGCGACGTGATAGCCGTGGCTCCCGACCGCCCGCGCTCGGGGCAGTCGGCCGCACTGACCGTAAACAGTCCGCTCGAAATCATCAGCCATGATCCGATTGGCACGGCGAAGGTCTACAGCGTGACCGGCACTCCGGTCGACTGCATAAAGTTAGCGCTCCATGCCATAACCCCGCGCCGTCCCGACCTGGTGCTTTCCGGAATAAACCACGGCTCGAATGCGGCGGTCAACAATATCTACTCCGGCACGATGGGTGCCGCCATGGAAGCCTGTCTCGCCGGAATTCCGGCAATCGGTTACTCAATACTCAATCATTCGCCTCAGGCTGATTTCGAGCCGCTTACGGAGTTTATCGAAGCCATAACCGAGCGCGTCCTGGAGAAAGGATTGCCGCAGGATATATGCCTGAACGTAAACTTCCCGAAAGACTGCAGACCGCAAGGAGTTAAGGTGCTCCGCGCCGCTGCCGGACACTGGACGGAGGAATACGCCGACTATACCGACCCGCACGGACGCCCGTTTTACTGGCTCACGGGGCGTTTCCACAACGAGGAACCCGATGCGGCCGACACCGACGAGTATTGGCTCGCCCGCGGATTCGGTTCGATAGTGCCTATCCGTCCGGGCCAGACCGCAATCGATATGATTGAGCGCGTCAAGGAGTTGTTTTAGCTAATTTAGCTACAATAGCTAAGTTAGCTATCGTATAGATTCAATAAACCCGGTCAGCTCGGATGCCATTTTTTCGGCCTGACGGCGCGAGGGATGATAGTCGGCTCCGTAGCCGAGCGAGCCGTCCTGCGGGGTCATGTCGAAACGGTAGACGAGCGAATCGGCACCGGCACGCTTCTGCGCGGTCATTCTGTCGAGTATGGTGCGCACATCTTCGAGAGCTTTCCCGCCGAGCATGGCGCCGGTGAGATACACGATTTTAGCTTTAGGATAATTTGAGCGCAGACGCGAGTGGAAGGTGCTGAAAGCGTTGTAGATGGAATCGGTGCTGTAGGTATCGAGGCTCGTGTCGTTCGTTCCGAGGTTCACGCATACAATATCGGGGGTGAATTCCGAGAAGTCCCATGCGGGTTCCGCCTCATAATAGAGCGTGCGTCCGTAAATGTCGGGCATGTCCATGTCGCTGCCTTCAATCGGTGATCCGTAGTTGCGGTAAATGCCTATTCCGGAACGAGCTACGGTACAGTAGTCGGCTCCGAGATCGCGGGCGGTGCGTGCCGCATAGCTGTAATAATGGTTTTCGGTGGGGAAAGAAAAGCCTTCCTTCGGGTCGTCTGATTCTATTCCGTAGCCGCAGGTTATGGAGTTGCCTATGAATTCCATTCTGAGTGCGGCCGGTTCGGGCTTGCGGATGAGTTTTCCGCCCGGGCTGAGTCGGAAACCGCGCAACGCGGGTCGGGCCTCGTAGCCTTCCTGGGCGTAGATTATTTTAAGGCGATGCTCGCCGGGAGCGAGGCTGTCGGCTATCACAACGGTTGAATCGGTTTCTGCTATCGTCACTTTGCGCGCCGGCAAGGAATCCACCTCGACCATAAATGACCCGGCGCCCGGTGTGGCGTCTAATGTCACCGAGGTGGCATCGAATATGATTTCAGCCGATGTTCCGGGGTAGCTGAACCGGTACGATTCGGGATTTGACCGGTCGATTCGTCCGGTGTAGGCTATGAGCGGATCGGAGGGGGAGATTACAGTTTCGGTCTTACGGGCGCAGCTTATGGCGATTGCCCCGGTGAGCGCTATACCGAGGATGGGGAGAAGTGTTTTCATGATTACAGGGTTTGAAAAAAGCGGAAGACGGCATTAATCAGTCTTTGCCGTCTTCCGTTTATTCGATACGTTGGATTACTCAGCGGTTGCCAGAGGCGAAGGGGTGCTGTATACGCGGGCTGCAAGCTCCTGGTTGAGCATGTAGAGACCCATGCCGTTGCCGTCGATCAACTTGAATTTGTCGATGAGTTCGCGGGCATTCTCCTCTTCCTCAACCTGCTCCGAAACGAACCAGTTGAGGCGGTCGCGGGTAGCATAATCGTGCTCCTCTTCGGCCAGAGCGTAGAGGTTGTTGATGAGAGCGGTTACTTTGCGCTCGTGGGCGAGAGTAGCCTCGAAAGCGGCGAGGGGGGAATCCCAGCGGGTCTCGACAGCGTCGATAGGCTTAAGCTCAACGCGGCCGCCGCGCTGGTTTATGTAGTTCATGAAGATGGTGGCATGATCCTGCTCTTCGCGGAACTGAATCTTGAACCAGTTGGCCACACCGGGCAGACCTTCTGCCTCGAAGTGAAGACCCATCGACAGATAAAGATACGCGCTCCAAAGCTCAGCGTTGATCTGCTGATTGAGTGCATCCTGAAGTTTGTTGCTTAACATTTTTAATATAATTAGAAACGGATTATTTATTTGTTACGGCGGTTGAACTCGGCGCTTACGGCGTCGGCTATACGCTTCATCTCCTCCTCGGGAAGAGTCATTTTATGGCTGAAATCCATGTCCTTTTCGGTGTTGAGCGGAATGAGGTGGATATGGGCATGGGGCACTTCGAGTCCGATCACAGCCACTCCGATGCGCTTGCAGGGCATGACGGCTTCGAGAGCCTCAGCCACACGCTTTGCAAACATGGTGAGGTCGCGGTATTCGTCGTCGGAAAGGTCGAAAATGTAGCTGACCTCGCGGCGGGGAATCACGAGCACGTGGCCGGGAGCCACGGGATTGATGTCGAGAAAGGCATAGTGGCGGTCGTCGGCAGCGATCTTATACGAAGGAATCTCGCCGGCGGCAATCTTGCTGAATATAGTTGCCATTTTTATCAGATTAGAAATTGATTTCAACTATTTCGAATTTCATGAGTCCGGCGGGCACCTTGATTTCAACGATTTCGCCGAGCTTGTGGCCGAGGAGACCCTGGGCGATGGGGGTGCTTGAGCCGATTTTCTTCTCCTTGAGGTTAGCCTCGCTGTCGGCCACGATGGTGTATTCCATCGTCATTCCGTTGGCCACGTTTTTGATTTTCACGCGGTTCAGAATCTGCACCTCGTGGTTGTTGAGCTTCGACTCGTCGATAATACGCGAGTTGGCCACGAGATCCTTGAGTTGCGAAATCTTCATTTCAAGCATTCCCTGAGCCTCTTTGGCAGCGTCGTACTCGGAATTCTCGGAGAGGTCGCCTTTGTCGCGGGCCTCGGCGATGGCGGCAGATATGCGTGGACGCTCTACCGATTCGAGGTAGGCGATTTCTTCCATTTTTTTCTTGTAACCCTCTTTGGTCATGTATGTGATTGCCATGGTCGTAATGTATTTTTAGAGTTTTTGAATTAACGTAAAAAATTAAGAATCCCGATGCCTTTGAGGCATGAGACCCTATGCGATGCATTTCCGTATTGCTTTGGCAAAGGTAACGCTTTTTTAAAGCGAAAGCAAATATTTTTATGGTTTTTAACAGTCATTGTAAAAATAGACGAGCGGGGGATGGGATGACAGGCGAACCCAATTGTCAGCGGGGTGTTATGCTTTTATAGATTAAACGATATTATTATGGCTTCAGTAAAACCGAAGATTAGAGCTGAACGGGTTTATGATGACCCGGAAGGTACAACGGGTGGCTTCAGAGTGTTTGTCGACCGGCTCTGGCCGCGCGGCGAGTCGAAAGCATTGTTCCACTACGATCTGTGGGCGAAGGATCTTACGCCCTCAACCGAACTGCGGCGCTGGTTTCATGAGGATCGCAATGGCAGGTGGGAGGAATTCGGCAGGCGTTTTGAGGCTGAACTCAAAGCGAATCCCGCGGTAAACGGGGTGCTCGACATCCTCAGGCAGCATTCTGATATAGTGCTCCTTTCCGCTGTTCGCGATCTCAGCCATAGCCACGTGGTGATTCTGACAAAGTTTCTTTCCGAAAAATTGTAACATTCCGGTTGTTTTTTGATATTTCAACCGCGTTTTGCAACTGGCCCTATTGAGGGTCAATGTAAAAAACCGGTTGTTAAAAAGTAGCGGCGTAGCCGCAAACTGCGCTGCATGGCAGCGCCTCAATGATAGCCCTAAGCAAGTGCCCCGTAGGCGGCACACAGCTTAGGGTAAACGGCTCCCCGCTACTTCGGCTGCGTAGCTGCCGCTCAATTCTCGCGGGAAAGAGCGGCAGCTACGCAGCCGGTCTCTTCTATATATCTGTAAACCACATGCTGCGTGCCGCCTACGGGGCACTTGCATATGGCTATCATTGAAATGCGGCGCTGCCGCATTATTAGCGGCTCTGCCGCTGATTTTACATCCGGGCGTCTTCTTAACATTTCAACCGGATTTTGCAGCTGACCCGTTATGGATTGCGGAGCAGGCGCGATAATACAAACCGGGCGCGATGCATCGCGCACCACGCCCGGTAGTGTTCCGGTACTTCGGGATGGAGCTTATGAAAACCACCCCGGTTTCCGAAACTTGGAGAATATGCGGGTTTCGCCTGCATATTCTCCTACTTTAACCATTTTTTATTTCTTTACGAGCACCTTGGCTGCCTTTCCGCCCTGGCGGCGGATATAGAGGCCGGGTGCGGCATTTTCGGGATTGATTCTCACGCCCTGGAGGTTGAAGTATTCAGCCTCACCTTCGGCGGTGTCAGCACCGATTGCGTCGATGGCGGTGGTGTCGCTCTGCTTCGTTACGGTGATAGTCTTAACGTCGCTCTTGCTGTCGGTAGCGGGGTGATATGCGTAGAGTTCGAGGGTGCCGGCTTCGCTGACGGAGATTGCGTGGTTGCCCTCGGAATTGCGCTCTGCTTTGGTATAGCCTGCGTGGTCTGCGACTTTGCGGGGTGCAGATTCGGGAGCTGTTTCAGCAGGAGCAGCGGTAAACTTGTAGTAGAGATCCGATTCGGCATGAACGCCGGTTACAATGATTTCGGCAGATTCGGCATCAGCTTCGATTTCAAAGGAGGTATCACCGATCGTGAAATCAAGGCCACCTTCGGGAAGTACGGGTTTTTCGGATGCCCACTGGATTTTGATTTCGGAGAGCTGAATAGTTCCGCTCTTTGGCATAATTGCGATATATTTGTAGCCTTTAGCAAGCATGAGGCTCTTTTCAACACCTTTTTCGAGGGCAATTTCACCTAATTCCTCGCCCCAGTTATTGAGGTTCAGGCATGCGGTGTAAGGGGTATCTTGGCCATAAATTGTAAGATAAAGAGGATCTTTTGCAGCTTGCTCGCTCCACTGAGTAGCTGAAAGTTTCACTGCGTACCCGGCAGAGACAGTTGTAACAATGCCACCTTTATTGCTGGATTTCATTCCGATTATCTCATTAGCTGCTGCTCCTGAGGGAGAGTTCTTTTGGTTGCTGTTCACATAGCCTTTATACTCAGCGGTACCGACTTTGGCAGTATATTCTTTGTAGGAAGTTCCACTGATACCAAAAGATGTAACGGTCAAAACATCCGCTGCATCAGTAGGAGTGAAAGGCTTTTCGGTTACGGTAAGGGAGAATACAGTGGATACGCTGCCTTTTTCGTTGGAGGCTGTAACGGTGATGATGTTTTCGGCCATTACCTCGGGCGTCCAGGTGAGTTTGTTGGCATCTGCAGACGCTAAAACATTGTCTTCAAGGTCTGTTACAGTGATTTTAGCAGCATCTTTAGCCGAGATATTGAATTCGGTACCTTCGGTTACAGAAACCTCATCATCGTCGGAAACGGAAGTTTCACCATATTTTACAGTGAGTTCAGAGGGCGCAACAGGCTCAACGGGGGTACCTCCATTAGCGGTAGTAATAACAATTTTAGTAATTACACACTGGTCAGTTGTTGTGAATGTAACATTAGCAGCGTTACCTTCCCATACCTTTCCCGTCAAAGTTCCGGGAGAAACTGTGAATGCAAAGTTTGTGGCAGTGAATTCAATTTTTGTAATGTTTGAGCCATCTGTGGTAGAAAAGGTCAATTTTTGATTGCTCTTACCGCCATTGGCTGAACATCTATAAGTTATTGAGCCGTTGTTAAGAAAACAAAGCCGAGAAGTATTAGAAGCTTTGTTAAAATCAACAGCTATATTAACGGTAGAATAGGTTAATGATTCAGGATATATCCTACCGTCCTTTGCAGGAGCTGTCAGTCCAAATGACTCTGGATTAGTCATATCGAAAGTGACTTCGGCTGCATTAATCAAAATCCCCGTACATAAAATTGTAAACAGGAGTAAAAACTTTTTCATACGCAATAAGATTAATAATTGGTATTATGTTGTTAATTGGTTAAGAATTACGCGATTGGGTTGTATGGATAAGGAGGGGGTGTCTGAAATGATACTCTCCGTGAAGCAAGACATACCGCAAGTGCAAAATTACACACAATTTAAGATTTTACCCCCCCCAATAGGTAATAAATAATAAATAATGTTAATGAATATGTAGAGATTAAGGCGTGCGCGATTTTTAACGACAGCCGAAACAAAAGTGTATTTCGTGAAAAACATCTTCGTTTTAAGGGTGTAACTAATTGAGCATCAGTGATTCATCACGTCCACCGTGAATAAGCATTCTTTTTCGGGCGAATACGTCGCGGTGGACGCGAAAAAATCGCGTCTGTACACTGATTACCAGTAATTTACGAGAAAATGCGTGTTGGCGCGGTTGGCAGGAAGTTTTGCGGGCGGGTGAACTTTTTGCGGGTGAGAATGGTTTTATATTTTGATTCTTAACCCTAAAATTCAATAAAGTTATGCAGAAGTATGTATGTGACGTGTGCGGGTACATCTATGATCCCGCAATTGGTGACCCTGACAGCAATATCGCACCGGGAACAGCATTTGAAGATTTACCCGACGATTGGGTTTGCCCGCTATGCGGCGTAGGCAAAGACCAGTTCAGTCCGGTTGACGAATAGATCCGACATATGCGCCTCCGGGATGCTTCTGAAGCATCCCGGAGGCTTTTTTTGTGCGTTTGGTGAAAGAAATATAATGCGGGGGGCGATTTTTTGAGTGTCGGGGGTGTAAATTCGCGGATTTGACGTAAATTTGCAGGTTGAAAACATCCACAGCATGACCAACGACCTTAAGACAGAAAGCCGACGCCGTCGGAACAATACGATAATAGCCGTTTTATGGGGCTTTTTCGCCCTCGTCACGGCAGGCATTTTTATATTTCTGTTCCTTGTATACAACGGTGTGATAGGCTATATGCCTCCGGTTGAGGAACTCAAGAATCCGCGCGACAGGTTCGCGTCGGTGCTCTATTCGGCCGACGGCCAGGAGATAGGGCGGTATTTCAAGAATACAGGCAACCGTGTGTATGCGGACTTCGACGATATTTCGCAGCACGTGGTAGACGCTCTGATAGCCACCGAGGACGTAAGATTCGAGGAGCATTCGGGCATTGACCTGCGCGGACTGGGGCGCGTGCTGGTGAAGACAGTGCTGATGGGCAACAAGAACGCAGGCGGCGGCTCGACCATAACGCAGCAGCTCGCCAAGCAGCTCTATTCGCCCGATTCCGACGGACTGCTCTCCCGAGCCATGCAGAAGCCGATAGAGTGGATGATTGCCGTGAAGCTCGAGCGCTATTACTCCAAGGAGGAGATTCTGAAAATGTATCTCAACCAGTTCGATTTCCTCTACAACGCCGTGGGCATCAAATCGGCCGCCCACGTTTACTTCGGAAAAGACCCGAAGGATCTGAGCATAGAGGAGGCCGCAACGCTGGTGGGAATGGTGAAAAATCCGTCGTATTACAACCCTCTGCGGCAGAACGAGCGCACGCGGCAGCGCCGCAACGTGGTGTTCAGCCAGATGGTGAAGGCAGGGAAACTCACCCAGGCGGAAGCCGACAGCCTGAGCGAACTGCCCCTGACGCTGAATTTCCACCGTGTGGACGCCAAAGACGGCATAGCTCCATATTTCCGCGAGGAACTGCGCCAGATGCTGCGCGCCAGTAAACCGGAGCGCGAAAACTACCGCGGCTGGGAAAAGCAGAAGTTCATAGACGATTCGATAGCGTGGGAAACCAATCCGCTCTACGGCTGGATTGAGAAAAATCCGAAAGCCGACGGCACGAAGTATGACATCTATACCGACGGTCTGAAAATCTACACCACCATCGACACCCGCATGCAGCGCTATGCCGAGGAGGCGGTGGCGGAACATATAGGGCGCCAGCTTCAGCCGGCGTTCTTCCGCGAGAAGCGGCGCACCAAGGGCGCGCCTTACAGCGCCGACCGCACCGAACTGTCGGAAATCAGGCTCAACCACCTGATAAGAGGCGCCATGCGCAACACCGACCGTTACCGCACCATGGTCAAGGCCGGAGCCTCGCGCCAGGAGATTGAAAAGGCTTTCAACACACCGCGCGAAATGAAGGTGTTCTCCTATTCGGGAACCATCGACACGGTGATGACGCCGCTCGATTCGGTGCTTTATCACAAGCACTTCCTCCGCACCGGTTTCATGGCGATGGATCCCGTAAACGGTCATATCAAAGCCTACGTTGGCGGCCCGAATTTCTCGTTTTTCCAGTATGACATGGTTTCGCAGGGGCGCCGCCAGATCGGTTCGACGGTCAAGCCATTTCTGTATACATACGCGATGGAGGAGGGATTCACGCCCTGCGACGTGATGTCGAACACCCAGCCCGTGCTGACCGACGAAAGCGGCCGTGTGTGGGCTCCGCGCAACTCGGGAAGTGCCCGTGTGGGCGAGATGGTGGATCTGAAATGGGCGCTTACCCACTCCAACAACTGGATTTCGGCGCGGCTTATAAGCCAGCTGTCGCCCTCGTCGCTTGTCAGAACGATGCACAACTTCGGCATCACGGCCGATCTGCCGGCGGTGATGTCGCTCTGCCTCGGGCCGAGCGACGTGTCGGTCAAGGAGATGGTTACGGCATATTCGGCATTTGCGAACAACGGTATGCGCGTCGACCCGATTTTCGTGACAGCCATCGCCGACAGCAACGGCAACATAATCTCGGAATTCACGCCGCGCCATACGGAGGTGATAAGCGAGAAGGCATATTACAGAATCCTGTCGATGCTGCTCAACGTGGTAAACGAGGGTACGGCTCACCGCGTGCGCTCGCGCTACGGTCTGACGGCCGAAATGGGCGGCAAGACCGGTACCACCAACTACAATGCCGACGGCTGGTTCATGGGCTTCACACCGCAGCTCGTGACCGGTACGTGGGTGGGCGGCGACGAACGCTTCATCCACTTCAATACCATGGCCTACGGTCAGGGCGCTGCCATGGCGCTTCCTATCTACGGAATTTTCATGAAGAAACTCTACGGGGACCGTTCGCTCCCTTACCGTCAGGATGCGAAGTTTGATTTCCCGGCAGACGTAAACCTCTGCGAGAAGGAGTATTTCGGCGATTTTGCCGACGTGACTGATGAGGACAACAATGCCGAGGAATCGACCATTGAGGGAGTGTTTGATTGAAGGGCTTATAGGGCCTATAAGGCTTATATAACTTATATAATTTATATAACTTAAAACCGACCGCGCCCCCGCCGGACATCCGGCGGGGGCGCGGTGTTTTGCAGGGAAGCCGGTGTCAGTCGAGCTGATGGCTTACCGGAATGAGCATGAAGGTAAATGAGCGGTCCTCGTAGGGTACGCGGTACTGCGGGAGCGGTTTCGCGCCCCAGGAGTTGACGCAGGCAAGTCCTGTCTGAGCCTTGTCGATGATGAGGTTGACGTAGCCGGCAGGTTCGACTTCGGGCGAGTGGCTGTTGGTCTTCTCCGGGCCGTTGTCGAGGCTTTCGATGGAGTAATTCAGGGCGGAAGCCGAGAAGGGGGCTTCGGCAATCACCTCGAGCCCGTTGCCGGCGCTGTCGAGCTGCTTCCAGTAGCGGATGTCGGTTTTCGTGCCGGTTTCCTGCGGACGGATGTAGGGGAAGAACTGCTCGGCCACGGTCTGGTTGTAGATGCCGAGGAAAGTTGAGTGGTTGCGGTCGGAGTAGTTCTCGATGGGGCCGCGGCCGTAGTAACTGATGCGGTCGTAGGCGGCGGGCATGGGCATTTCCATTCCGAAGCGGAACATTTCGCTTACCTTGGCATTTTTGTCAGTGGTCATGGATTCGGTCACTTTCACGCATCCCGTGCCGTCGATTTCATATGTCATGGAGAGTTGAGCCTTTACGCCGGGCATGTCGTAGCCCGCCTTTACCGTCACGATACCGCCATCGGTCACGGCGGTGAGTCCGGTGAGCTTCATTTCGGGATTTTTCCACGCTGCGAAGAGTTTCTGCGAGTTGCTGCCGTAGTCGTTGTCGGTGGGTGCGCGCCAGAAGTTGGGACGCAGGGCGCCATCCTCGTTGATAAGCTCGTGTCCGTTGGCCTCGTAGCGGTTCATCAGGCCGGTCTGTTTGCTGAATTCTATGGTGAAATTATCGCCGGATACGCTGATGAAGTTGCGGTGAGATTCTGAAACCACGGGCGCGGCCGCGCCGGCGAGAGCCGGGAGGGTGAGCGCGGGGGAGGTGAGGGCAATCTGGGAGCGTGCTTCCACGTGGCCTGCAGGAAGAAGTCCGAGTTCGTTGTGCAGACGGTAGCTGATGTTGAGCAGCCATTCGCCCGAGCCGGTTATTTCGCCGTAGGGGATTTCAACGGTGCCGGTTGACTGCGGAGCCACGTTGAGATCGTCGATTGAGCCTGAGCGGACGGGTATGCCGTCGTGGAGCAGCGTCCAGTCGAGGGTGAGGTCACTGAGGTCGCGGAAAAAGTATTCGTTCTGAACGTTGAAGCGGTTGCTGCCGGCCGGGGTAGTCCAGACGTTCTGATAGAAATATGCCACCTCGTCGGCGTGGGGGTTGGGCCGGCGGTCGGGGCTTACGATGCCGTTGGCGCAGAAATTGCCGTCGCTCGGGTCGTTGCGGTCAAAATCGCCTCCGTAGCCGTAGATTTCCTTGCCGTTGCTGCCGGTTTTGCGGATTCCCTGGTCAACGAAGTCCCAGATGAAGCCACCCTGAAGAGTGGGATACTTGCGGATGAGATCCCAGTACTCCTTGAAGCCGCCTTCGGAGTTGCCCATTGCGTGGGCATATTCGCACTGAATGAGCGGAATGGGTGCGCCGGGACTGCTGGCGAATTTCTCCATGCCGGCGTAGTCGTAATACATGGGGCAGAACACGTCGGTCATGCCCGTCTGGCCGGCCTGCTCGTACTGTACCGGGCGGCTCGGATCTTCGTTCTTTATCCATTTGTAGGCGGCCTCGAAGTTGGGGCCGTAGCCGGCTTCGTTGCCGAGGCTCCAGAAGATTACGGCGGGATGGTTGAAATTGCGCTCCACGTTGCGGCGGTTGCGCTCCAGGTGGGCGAGAGCGTAGTCTTTGTTCTTGGCGAGAGTCTTGTCGCCGTAGCCCATTCCGTGGCTCTCGAGATTGGCTTCCGCCACCATATATATACCGTATTTGTCGCAGAGGTCATACCAGAGTTCATCGTCGGGATAGTGGCAGGTGCGCACTGCGTTGACGTTGAGCTTCTTCATCAGTTTTATGTCCTGGAGCATTCGCTCGGCCGACACCACATAGCCGCCGTCGGGGTCGAGTTCGTGGCGGTTGACGCCTTTGAACAGCACCGGTTTGCCGTTGACGAGAATCTGACTGTTTTTCATCTCGATTTTACGGAAACCGACGTTGACGGGCACAACTTCGTCGGTGCCGTCGATAGCCGCTGTCAGGCGGTAGAGATAGGGAGTCTCGGCGCTCCATTTGCGGGGGGAGGGGACACGGATGGCGAGCCGTCCGCTGCCGTTTGCCCTGGCGGTGGCTACTTCGCGGCCCTCGGCGTCGGCGAGCGAGAGCGTAACCGGGGCCTTTCCGGTAAGGGTCAGGTCGACGTTGAGCACGCCGTCGGTATAATCGTTTTCAAGATCCGGAGTAACGCGCAGATCGGCTATTCGCTGCTTGTTGCGGGCGAAGAGGTAACTGTCGCGCGCCACACCGCTCAGACGGAAAAAGTCCTGATCCTCGAGATACGATCCGTCGCACCAGCGGAATATCTGAAAACAGATCAGATTCTCGCGGCCGGGCACTATGTAGGGCGTGAGGTTGAATTCAGCCTCCAGCTTGCTGTCCTCGCTGTAGCCGACGAACTTGCCGTTGACCCAGAGATAGATGTTTGAGGTGACTGAGCCGAAGTGGGCGAAGATTTCTTTCCCTTTCCACGATGCCGGCACCATGATTTCGCGGCGATAAGTTCCGACGTGGTTCTGGGATTCCGGCACTACAGGAGGGTTGCTCTCGGCGATGTTGCGCCAGGGGTAGCCGGTGTTCACGTACAGAGGGTCGCCGTAGCCGTTGAGTTCCCACATTCCGGGAACCTGAATGTTGTCCCAGCCCTTGTCGTTGAAGCCCGGTTTGAAAAAGTCGGTGGGACGCTGCGAGGCATCGTTTACCCAATTGAATTTCCAGGTGCCGTTAAGGCTCAGATAATTGGCTGAATTTTTACGGTCGAGGCCGGCGAGGGCGGCTTCTCCTTTGGCGTAGGCGAATGAGGCGGCCCGCATAGGCGCGCGGTTTACGGCGTTTACTTCAGGGTCTTTCCATTCCCTGAAGGTCTGTGCCGAAACCGACGACGCCAACAGCAGCAGAGCCGCTGCAGAAAAGTATCGGTTCATGATGGCAATAGATTAGTGATAATGACAAGCAAATTTACAAAAAATACGCCGTTCCGCCTGTCCCCGCTCAACTGTTATATAACATACTCTTGCTCTCCGGCTATACCTCAACGATTTTACCGAGCGGAGCGTACCATATGAATCCGCTTACCGGGGTGTCGGGGAAGTTGGCGCAGATGAGGCGCTTGTATGTCTTCATGTCGCTGAGATAGCGGTTGTCTTCCTCGCCGAATTTATAGTCGATGATTTCGATACGGCCGTCGGCGGTCCATACCACTCGGTCGGGGCGCAGGCTCGTGCCGTTGGGATGGCGGGAGTCAGCGGGGATGAGGATGGGACGCTCGGCGAGCAGGCGGGTGAATCCCTCGAACCAGCGTCGCGCAGGCTCGGAGGTAACGTAACCGCGGATTTCGTCGGCGGTGGCTTTCTCTTTTGCAGCAGGGATGAGGCCGGCGCGTACGGCGCGGCGCACAGCGGTGTCAACGTCGGCGGCAGTGCGGATTTTCGACATAATGCCGTGCATTATCGTGCCGTGGTCGCGTGCTTCTCCGAAGTCTTTGCGCAGATCCACCCGGGTGCCGCTCCAGAGGTCGGTTCGCCGGAAGGTGCGGTACGGAGGCATCGCTAAGTTTTCCGACGGTTTTATGTCGCGTCGCGGGTGCTCATCCGGTTTACCGCGCGACGTTTCTTTTTCAGTGCCGGCAGTCGCGGAATCCTCTCGGCGGATGCCGAGTGTGAAGGTTCTTCCGTCGGTTGTCTCGAGTCCGGAGCACTTGTTGAGCGAGCTGCATATGAAGTTTCCCAGCGAAGAAATTTTGTCGTCGGAAGTCCTGGCTTTCCCGTCCGGCAATTTGGCGGCCGCGGTGACGATCAGCTCGTCGACGGCGCGGGTGAGCGCCACGTAGAGCACGTTGAACTCATCGAGGAGCGCGTCGCGGAAGTAGGCGTCGTACTGATCTTTCAGGGCGGTATCACGGAGGTCTTCCGTACATTTCATCACCATCATCGGCGGCACGATCGCAGGGTCGAAGCCCGGAAACATGCGGCTCGTGTCGAACCACTGGAGGTCTTTGTTGATTTTCAGCTTGTAGGATGCGAACGGCACGTGCACGCACTTGTATTCCAGTCCTTTCGACTTGTGAACCGTTATCACGTTGATTGCACCCGGGTCAACACCTCCGGCTACCGACTGCTTCACACCGGATTCGTCCCACCAGCGCAGAAAGCCGGTGAGGTCGCTGTTTCCGGTGTCGCAGTAATCCAGAACCATGTCCTGGAGCGCGGAGATGAAAATATTGTCGGCTTGCAGAGCCGATTCGGGCAGATAGGTGCCGATTATGTTCTCTACGATCGAGGGGAGGTTAAGGCAGTCCATATCGGTGACACGGATTGCCATATCTGTTATTTCCTCGTCGGAGTATAGCGCCTGTGTGAGCGCTGAGGAACTTATGTCGGTGATATTGTCGCTGTTTTCGCGGTATTTTTTCAGAAAATATTCGAATCGGTTAAGCAGAAGGGCGAGCGCGCGGCGGCTCGACCTGTCGGGCGCGGCATCCTCGCCCTTCCCCGTGCCGTAACGGGCGGATATATTGCTGATGGCATTGGTGGATATGTAGCGAAGTACGCTGATGATGAGTCTTACAGAACGGTTCTGCGATACGAGAAGCGATTGATCCGACACTATCCGCAGATCGGGGAAACGTTTGTCATCAAGCAACCGGTTGATCACGCTTACACCCTCGGCCGCAGACCTGACAATCACTGCAATATCCGCCGGACGGTAGCCAATGCGGAGCTGCCTTGCCACTTCGTCGGCGAGCGAATCGAGCACCTGCGCCTTTAATTCAGCTTCGGTATTCTTTGAGCCGGTGCTGACCAGGGAAAATTTCACGTAGCCGCGTTTGGTCTTGTGTTTTTCAGGAATGAGTTGCTCCACCCCGGCATATTCATGGTCAGCGAATCCCATTGCCTTTGCCATCTGTTTGAAAAACATATTGTTGAACTTCACCACGTCGGCGGAACTGCGCCAGTTTGTATTCTCTCCCGGAACAGCCCCGCGCACAATGCACTCGTCTGCACCGAGACTCCTGAAGCCCTCGGCCACTTTGCCGAGAATCGACGGGTCGCTGCCGCGGAAACGGTAAATACTCTGCTTTACGTCGCCGATGAGCAGGTTGTCGTTGCCTTTCGAGAGGCTTTCGTCGATAAGCGGCCGCAAGTTGATCCACTGCATATGGGACGTGTCCTGAAATTCGTCGATCAGGAAATGGTTGAACATCTCGCCGATTTTTTCGTAGACAAACGGTGTCTCGCAGTTGCCGATTATGCCGTGGAGAATCGAGTTTGTGTCTGACAGCAGAATCGCTTCGTGCTGCTGCCGGTACTCCTCTACGGAAGGCATTACGTGGGATAGAAGTCCGAGAGTATAGATATTGTCGAGAGCTTTCCGTATCGGATGATTTACGGTGTAGCACCTGATTATGGCATCCGTAGCGGCATGGATAGTGGCGTCTGAGCCGGTGGTGCGGAACTCTTGTCCGCCGGAGGTATAGGCCTTGTCGATGTTTTCGTAAACATTCAGGCAGGTAGCGGACGGACTCGAGCGGCGCTCATTTGCTTTTTCAGTCCATTTGCGGAATAACGATGTCAGATTGGCGTTCACAGCAGTTTTCGTCTTGCCGTTGCCGCGCATTGCATAATCGTATTCGATATCTCCTATTGCCTTGAGTGCCGTCTGGCATGCTTCAACTGCGGCATCTTCCAGTCCGTTGTTCTTCAGTTCGCCGTTCAGACGGTTGCCGAATTCGGTGAGCAGGCTCCGATCCTCGAGATATGCCATTATGCGTTCGTAGTTCATGACAAACGACTCACCCGAGGCATCGCAGATGAATTTTATGAAATTGTTGTAGACACTTATGTCGCGGTTGAGTATGTTGAATGAATGTCCCGACGCAATAAGCTGGCGCATGTAGCTTTTAAGCCACGCCTCGAGTGAGATTATGTCGCTGTCGGGGTGTTCGTTGTTGAGTTTCTCATACATCGCCGCCACGGAGCAGGCTACCACATAATTATTGTCGAGTTCGAGATTATAGTTGCCGTTGAGGTCGGCTTCGTGGGCAAAAGCTTTGAGTATGAGCTGGAAAAAGGCGTCGATGGTGCTTACGTGAAAACCGTTGTAGTTGAACAGCATATTCCGCAGAGCGCGTCCGGATGCCTCGGCCAGATCGCCGGCGCCGCAGTGGAGTATCTTCATCAGTTCCTCGCGGTGCGCACTTTCCGAGCGGGTGTCGGAAAGGAGGGCGAGTTCCTTGATAATGCGGTTTTTCATCTCCTCAGTGGCCTTGTTGGTAAAAGTGATGGCAAGTACCGAGCGGAAGCCGTCGTTGTCGCCTCGGCGCAGGCGGTATTCTCCGGTTTCGTTGTTTTTGAGGCCGAGGATGAGTTTTATGTATTCGCGTGCGAGAGTAAAGGTTTTGCCTGAGCCGGCGGAAGCCTTGTGGATTGTAAGCATAGTCGGAGAAAGACAAGAGGTAGAATCACATTCCCTTTATGCGGGTGTAGCCGAGCGAACCGAGCACTTTCCTGACATCGGCGCGACGGTCGCCCTGGATCAGAATTTCAGCACCGCGTGCGGATCCTCCGGTTCCCAGTTTCTGCTTGAGAGTTGCGGCGACGGAGGCAACTTCTTCATCAGAGCAGGTGAAACCGGCTATGATGGTGGCAGTTTTTCCTGCTCTTCCCTTGCGTTCGAGAATAATCTCAAGAACCGGCTTTTTCCGGTCTTTTTCCCGACTGTTTTCTTCGGTTGGCACGGCGGCGATGCCGTCGCCCTCCGGCAGAGTTGTGCTAAGTGCTGCAAGTTGTTCTTTCCAGTCCATAATCAGAAAACTACGGGGAATGAGTCTGCCGGTATCGAGTCGGGCTCCTCGGCATCTTCAAGTGACGGCGGATTGTCGATGTTGCCGGAGATACCGGCGAGCATCATCACGTATTTGTCGTCCTCGCGTGGAAGCGAGGAATAGAAAGCGCGGGCAGAGTCAGGGTCGAGGGCAAAAGCCTCTCGGTAGCAGTTTACGGCGTAGTCCACGTTGTCGCTGTCGTCAGTACGGTCGGTGAGCTGCATGTAGAGAATAGACATGCGTCCGAGCTGCGACACGGTAAGTCCTTTCTCATCCTTCAGATCGTTGAGGTTGTGGAGTATATGAATCGCAGCGTCGACATCGTTGACAGCTATGGCGTCCTGCGCCTCGGCAAGACGGTTGGCGGCCTCGGTTGCCTTGTCGGAGCAGCCGCAGGCTATAGTAAGAGTGAAAATGGCTGTAAAAAAGGCAGTAATAAGTTTTTTCATGCAATCAGATGTTGTTTCTGCGGTGGTAGATATAATGTACGCCGTCGTTTTCAAGTTCGAGGTTTATGTCGTCGAACTTCACTATACGGCGCGAGGCGCGTGTGGGTATTTCTCCAATAAGCAGACTGTCGCCTTCGAATTGCAGAGTCGAAGGTTCAAGCACTACTATCACAGAATCGTTTCGGACATCCCATTTGCCCTCGACTGTATAAGAGAGGACTCCCGGGCGGATAGCGCGGATCAGGCATTTGCCGTCGGAATTCAGCTCCATCAGAGGCTCTTTTTCAGAAATCTCCGGAATATAGTAGTTGCCGGCTATTTTTTTTGCTTCAGCCGAAAGATGGCTGCATGAACTTACTGCGGCCGAGAGCAGAGTGGAAACAACGGCAGTGATGAAAATCTTACGATTCATATTCTTACGAATTTTGCACACAAAATTAATCAAAATGCCGTTTATCTGCAACAGCTTCGGGCCTTTTTTCACCACGGGAATAAACCCGCAGGTTGGATCAGTCGTTGGTTTCGCGTATGTTGTAGCGGATGTGGTTGAGGGCGCGCAATACGTTGCACACAAACTGCGACCAATATCCCTCGAATTCAGATTTTACTGCTATCACGGCGTTGTCAAGATACTCGTCGGGGGCATCTTTAACCATTCCGATAAAGTTGTAGAGTACCTGGAATATGTCGCATAGGCTTTCGGCCACCGATGCGGCTATAGGAGTGTCGGAATATTTCATGTCGTCTTCAAACACTTCAAGATAGGTGTCGTCGGGACCCATGAGATTTTCAATGCTGCGGCGTATTGATTCATAATAATCTTCTTCGAGCAGACTTTCGAGATACGGCTCTTCATACTCGTAGGCGAGAGTCGGGTCAGTTGTCAGATCGCTCGCCGAAATATAAATCCGCGGCAACTGGCGGAGCATCGTGCTGATAAAATCCTCCCGCGAGGTTTCACGGGCGTTTTCGAGGGCCTGGCAATATTCGTTTGCCAGCGCTATGAATGCGAGAGTATTTGGTGATAGAGCCATATCGTTACTGGTTTTTCCGTTCGTAGAGATGATTTTTGCGTATGTAATCATATACACCCGGAGGAAGGAAAAAGTTCATGTCTTTGCCGCGGGCCAAACCGGAGCGGATAAACGAACTTGAGATTTCGCACTGTGGTGCCGAGGCAACGTCGACATTGTCGACAAATATCCTTCCGACAGGATAACCGGGTCTGGGGTAAATAATTACGCCGAAATCGTCGATAATACTTTGACTTTCGCGCCACTTGTCGAAATTTTTCCAGTTGTCGCTTCCGATTATGAGTTTGAACCGGCGGCGCGGATAGCGGTTGGAGAGGAGCCGCAGAGTATTGATGGTATACGAAGGGCGGGGCATTGAGAGTTCGATGTCGCACACGTCGATACCTTTGGCGTTGCGTGTGGCTATTTCAAGCATTCGCAGGCGGGTCATGTCGGGCAACAGCTCGTCCGGATTGGGCTTGAGCGGGTTGAGTGGAGAGAGGAGCAGCCACACCTCGTCGAGTCCGGCATACTGGCTGAGGAAACTCGCCAGAATCATGTGGCCGGTATGCACCGGATTGAACGATCCTCCGAGAAGTCCGATGGTCTTTTCGGCGCTCATTGTCCTGTGAAGTCTTTGATGAGTTTCTCTACAGAGGCAATTGCTGCGTGCAGATTGTCGTTTACAACAGTGCAGTCGAATTCAGGGGCAAAGGTCAGTTCAAGCGCCGCTTTCCCCACACGCTCCCTGATGGCTTCGGGCGAGTCAGTAGCGCGGCTCTCGAGGCGCTGGCGCAGAGTCTCGATGCTCGGCGGCTCGATGAAGATGCTCAGGGCGCGGTCTCCGTACAGGCGCTTTACGTTGACACCGCCTTTTACGTCGATGTCGAGAATTACGTTGTGGCCTTCGGCGGTTATGCGCTCTACTTCGCTTTTGAGCGTGCCGTAATAGCGTCCGGGGTATACCTCCTCGTACTCCACGAAATCGCCGGCGTCGATATGCGAGCGGAATTCGTCGGGAGTCATGAAATAGTAGTTTACGGCGTTGACCTCCTCGCCGCGCGGCGGCCGGCTGGTGGCAGAAACCGAGAACCGCATGTCTATCTCGCCTTTTTCAAGCAGAGCGTTGATGATGGTCGACTTGCCGCAGCCCGAGGGCGCTGAGATTATGATTATCTTTCCTTCCATACGTGGGTGGGGTGGTGGGGTTACATAACGTTTAGAACCTGCTCTTTTATCTGTTCGAGTTCGTCTTTCATCCTCACTACGAGGCGCTGCATTTCGGCATGGTTGCTTTTCGACCCGAGGGTGTTGATTTCCCTGCCCATCTCCTGACTGATAAAGCCGAGTTTCTTTCCCTGACCCGCCTGGGCGGCAATCGTTTCGCGGAAATAGGCAAGGTGCTGGGCGAGGCGCTGTTTTTCCTCGTTGATGTCGAGTTTCTCGATGTAGAAGAACATTTCCTGTTCGAGCCGGCTTTTGTCGAACTCAACAGTGAGGAATTTCTCCATTGAGTCTGTAAGGCGGGCGCGGATTTTCGCCACACGCTCAACTTCGAAACGGGGCACTTCGGCCAGCAGTGCGACGATATTGTCGATTCTTTTGGTGAAGAAATCTTCGAGTTTCACTCCCTCGGTGCGACGGTAAGCCATAAGCGCATCTACTGCGTCGGTCACTGCTTTGAAGAGGGCTTCCGATTCTTTTTCGTCGACAGTGGACTGGACATCGGCTTTCATTACGTCGGGCAGACGCAGCAACGCGGCATACCAGTCGGCCGGAAGCGGTATGGAAAGCGCGGCCGACATTTCCTCTATCTGGGCCTTGTAGGCCGCCATAACAGGAATATTTATGCGGCTTGCAGAGGTCTCGGCGATATTCTCAACGCTTACCATAAGGTCGACTTTTCCACGCTCAAGGCGCTGCGATATGATGTTGCGGATTTCGAGTTCATACTCTTTGTAAGCACCCGGAATTCTTGCGGCAATATCAATTTGCTTGCTGTTGAGCGATTTGATTTCGACTGTAATTTTTTTGCCCGGAATTTCTGCTGTGGCCTTTCCGAAGCCTGTCATTGAATAAAGCATCTTGAAATGTTATTTTTTACAAAAATACAACACATCTGAATTTTATGCAAATAAAAATTCCGGCCCGGGGGCGCCTGTCCGGTTAAGGTAGTCGAAGTTCAGCCTGGTAAAATTCGAGCATTTCGGTGTTGACCTTGACCGCAGCCTTGATCTGCGATCGGCGAAAGCGTTCTTTCAACCGCCCAAGCAGCTGTGCGTACTCTTTACCGCCGACAATACTGTCGCGTTTCACAAAGGCCGGTTTCTTTGAGTTGTGCCCGAATCATGAGGAACGGACACACTGTGTGAGTTAATAGTAAAAAAAATTGCTTTACGCAGCAATATTATAAAATTATTTGTACCTTTGTAACGAATGATAAATCCATTGAGACTCAGAGGAGTCTGCTTTATGTTTTTTAGAAAGCGTTTTGCTTTACACACTTCTTGATGCATTGAAATCTCGCAAATTTCGAATATAAAGTCAAGAATAGTGCAATGGCTGACGCCCATGGCATGTATATTCTATATCCGTAAGGGAGGAATAATACATAATTGCGTGGGCTCTTTCATTGCCGTTCTACTTTATCAGGCAATGCGAGAGCCTCAATGCATGGAACGGCGCAAAAGTGAAAGATTTCCACGCTTTTCCATTTCAAATCAACTATTATTAGCCGCTATGGAAGTCGGGCTGTACCTTAACTCTTATGCCACACATTATTCGTATTTTTGTTCTGACGCTGTTGGCTATATCGAGCCTTGTTGTATCTGCACGCACAGTCACATCCGATCGGGCCGTGCAAATAGCTGCTGAATTCTTTGGCGGGCAGACGCATGCTAATGCCCCCTTGAAAATAAAATCTCTGAGTCATGGCGCTGGCACCCCTGCGTCGCAGCCATATTATATTTTCAACGCTCCGACACAGGGTAATGGCTTCGTAATTATAAGTGGTGATGATCGGGTTCAGCGTATTCTCGGATACTCTGATACCGGTGTTTTTGATCCTGACAATGTACCGCCTCAACTCGCCGATCTTCTTGAGCAGTACGCCACGCAGATCGGTTCCATAAACAGTTCTTCAACTCATTCATCGTGGGCTACCCCGGCCCGTAGTGCGGGAGAAGGAGGTATACTGCTCGAAACCGCCAACTGGGGCCAAGGAGAGCCATACAACGCCCTTTGTCCTAAGTTCGACGGGCAGCATGCGCCCACCGGTTGCGTCGCAACCGCTATGGCCATCGTCATGAAATATCATAATTGGCCGGATACTTATAACTGGAGTGATATGCCTGTTAATATCGTCAGCGACGGTCAACAGCCTGAGATTGCACGATTGATGAAAGACGCCGGCGAGTCCGTATTCATGGATTATGGTTCCATCGAAAGTGGAGCCAATATGAACTGGGTGGGCCATAAGTTGCAATATGACTTTAAATACTCGCCCGATTGTCAATTCATCACTTCGCAAAATTTTGGCAATGAAGAATGGGTGTCTATGCTAAGAGATAATCTTGAGAAAGGAGATCCGGTTATTTATAATGGTACAGGGACAGGTAATCATGCCTTCATAATTGATGGCATAAAAGGTGATCTGTATCATATAAACTGGGGTTGGGATGGCCGCTTCAATGGCTATTTTGCACTCAGTGCACTCCAACCTGGCGAAGGCAGTGATTTTTCCTATAATTCCGCCATGGTGATTAATATTACTCCTGACAAGTCAGGGAAAATATACTCTAATGCGTTTACTGACTATGGCTATTTCTGGGCATTGCAGGGTTTTCAGGAATTCATGAATGTCAATGTTAGTAATATTGAACAAGGCGTACCTTTCGATTTCATGCATGGAAGCATAACATTTCCAGCCGGATTTAAAGGATATGTTGGTTTAGGCATTATTGATGACGAAGATAATATAAGGCAGGTATTGGCTTATACGCCTCGGTCAACATGGTCAGATTTAGAAAATAAGTATGTGCTTACAGGATACGATCTGGGATTTAGCGATGTTACCCCTTCGATTGACGTAAAACCGACCGACAGGTTGCAATTAATAACAAAACATGATGGTGAAGATGATTGGAAACTCGTGCTCGGCACTATTGAAGGCCCGTCATTTATCCCGGTGACAGAAATTGTTCCGCGTACAGTCAAATGCAGTTATGATTTGGACGAAGGCTTATATATAACATTCTTTTATCATGTTGATAAAGCGTTGGAAAATCCTACAGGTAAAGGAGAAATTGATCTTTTGCGCGGTTCGAAATTTGAAATAGCAGTCAATAAATTAAATCCTGAAGATAATGGATTATTGGAACTACGGGCTGAGGCTTGCGGGGCGTTGGATTCTCTTGTCAATGTGATTGATGAAAATGAGATCCGCTATGCCTGGAATTTAACTTCTGACATCTCCATACAGGTACGCAATCTGCAACTGGTTGATAAAGAAATCGTGATGCTTGCGGGTTCAATAAGTAGTTTAATTTCAGAAACAGAAGCCAGGACTATTTCAGAACTTAAGATTATAGGCACACTTGATGCTTCTGATATATGGTACATCCGTGACAAATTCGTGAATCTTAAATCACTTGACATCAGCGGTACAACCATACTGGAATATATTTTGCCCGAATCCACTCCGGGATATAAAGATGTGCAAATAGCCGATTATTTGCCTCAATATGCTTTTTGGCAAATGAAGCAACTTAAGAAAATATGTCTTCCTTCCGGATTAAAAGGAATATGCGAATATGGTATTGCATACCTTCCTGTGGAGGATATTGATATACCGGAAGGAGTCGAATATATTGCACCGAATAGTTTTTATGGATGCGAAAAACTTGAATCGGTAATTATGCGGACTATGAGTCCATGTAATATAGACACGAGCACGTTTGAGCAGACTTTATGCCCATTGCAGGGTGTGTTATTTGTCCCCGAAAAATGCAAACAGGCATACGCGAATACTGTTGTTTGGCAAGAATTTGAGCAAATTGTGGAGACTAATAATCCTGAAAAATTCTTAGAAACGCAGGATATTGATAATGTAAACTATAAGATGAAGGGTGAACGAGCCATGATTGTAGATGGTAAAAATGCTGTCGGAGATCTCGTCGTACCGGCTTATATCGATATCGATGGCCATCAATGTCCGGTGGTCGAAATTAAAGACAACGCTTTTGCATACGGCATCATTACAAGCATCATAATGCCAAATACAATTAAACATATTGGCGCGAGTTGTTTTATTGGCTGTTATGATTTGAAATCAGTAACTCTAAGTAATACTTTGACTTCAATACCGGCTTATGCTTTCTGTGAATGCAGATCTCTGGAGGAGATAATAAATCTTGATAAAATAACATATATTGAACAGGACGTCTTTTCAGGAACAGGTTTTAAAAAATTCTATATTCATAAAAACTTTACACCTACAACCGGATTGATCTCTCCCTTCGGGAATATGCGAGAACTTGAATGTTATGAAGTTGAGGAGGGCAATCCATATTATAGTGTAAAGGATAATGTTCTGTACCGTACTCCCGAATATAGGTTGGAAAGTGTTCCTGGGAAGCTTAACATGCCTCTTACTATTTGGGATGAGGCAACAGAAATAGGGTCGTATGCGATATCGAATGTCGAGAATCTTGAATCGTTGGTTATACCTGATAATATAAGAAGCATTTCGTATAATGGAATATATGACAATCCAAATCTTATACATATCGTTCTTCCTGTCAATGTAAGTGCCGATTGGTTTGCCATTCAAAATGTATTCAGTTGCGAATCACTTACTATTCGCGACCAAAAGACTCCTTTGAAGAATTTATTCAGCGGGAACTTGGTGAAAAACATTTATTTCGATTCCTCTTCCACAGCGAAATTCAATATCACTGAAATAGCAAATGGTTTTGACGTGATTCCGAATGTTTATTGTAATTCGGTTAATCCTTCATTGATTAATCTTGACGAGAGTAGTACATTTGTTCCCGGACAGGCAAAATGTGACATAACGGGGTCTATAGTCTTAGAAATGTGGAAATATTCTCTCAATCGCGAGAATGGCAAATTACAAATTAAGCCATTAATTGAAGATATTTTAATAGATCAGGTACTTGTAAATGGTATAAAAATTGCCCCGGATGCAGAGAATATATATCATTATAATACGTTAGCCCGTTCTGCATCTTATGACCCCGATGTTTTGGTTGATTACACCTTGCATGGTTTTCGGCACATGACCACACATTATACTCCCGAATTCAATGCGACGTTGCCTGATGAGGAATTGGGCGCTCTCTCATCAATGGGCAGAGTTGATAGTGATAACATGATATCGCTCAATGTATCCGGCTCGACCCTTTATATATCAGGTGCGAATGAAAATTCTTGTGCCTTTATATATGACATAATCGGGAATGTTGTATATCATGGAACTCAGCGTAAGATATGCGACCTTACTCCGGGTGTATATATCGTCACAATCGAAAATCACTCTTTTAAAATTGCGATTAAATAGAAGTATTTAAAATAATAGCCAAATAATTATCTTTAAGGGTATTAGGCTATTTGTAACTATACAAAAGCCCCCGATGGGCCTGTTACTGGCTCTTTCGGGGGTGATTTTTTATCGTGAAATTACGAGAAATCGGGAGATTTAGCCAATATTACCTTTTACAAAATACGATTTTCTGAAAATATTATAGCTGCCCGGTAAACATTCTTATTTTTTCATTATCCTGATGCCTTATGGTCGGTGGGTGTTGCGGTAATTGACACGGGCGTTGTACATTTGTTCCTTGATGCCGCCGTTTTGCAGAAAGTCGGATTGCAGTCTGTCGATGTATTTTCTCAGGAGAGCATCCGCCTGATGAATCAGAGTTATCGCAATATTACAAATAGTTTCGTCGTTACGGATTGTTACAGCCTCGCGGTAGTAGGCAGAGTCGTTACGCCGGCCACAGATCTGCCGAGTCTTTACCGCTTTTTCAGAGTTAAAGTCCCAAAGAGATAGATTTCTGACCCGGAGGTAATCCTCGTAATCAAGCAAGAGTTCATGGAGGCTCGCCTTTGCCACATTGAGCAATTTTATCTCTGTTTCGGCTGACGTCGTGCCGGCCTGGCAGCCTTCGGCAATATTCTGTCGGCCGCTGCGGGCGGCCTGTATCATCTGGTCAATAGTCCTGTCGCTCAGGGCAAGATACTTATGGGCGAAGTAATAAGTAATGTCGTAGATGCATTCCGTTTTTTGGAAGGCTATTAGATCGCGGTAATTGCCCTTTTGTCGGAGAAAGGTGTCAGGCATGACGGTAATGTTTTTGAAGTGAGAATTTTAATTATTAAGAATAGGGTTTATAGGGCCTATATGGCATATCTGAGGCCCGGTCCGTCGGCCGCTCATAGGCCGTAGCGGTGCAGAAGGTCGGTATACGCGCCGGTTTTTTTGAAGCGGATTATGGCGGCATCGACAGAATCGGCGAGTGCGGCGTTGTTTCTCGACATAATCCACGACTGGAATTGGGTGAACGATACCGCTGTGGAGATGTCAACGCCGGGATAATCCGTGGCAAGCCGGCGGGCGGTGGCGCTGTTGACCACTGCGAGCGGTATCTCGCCGATTGCCGTAAGGGTGAACAGTTGTTCGGGACCGTAGAGGCTGTCTTCCACCACGTAGATGGTGTCGCCGATCTCGCGGGCGAGATTACGGATTCGGTCTGCCACCGGTGAGCCTTCGGGTACACGTATTGTACGGTGGGCGAGATCGAGCTGAGAACGGACGGTGGAGTCGCTGCTTACGAGTACCTGCCGGTCGAGATATACCGGTTCGGTGAAGCGGTAGCGGCTGCGCATGCCGGCAGTTACGGGAAAATCCGCTACCACGATGTCGAATATACCGTTGTCGAGATTTTCCAGTGCCGACGCGGTGGATGCGACAGGATGGAATTTGAGCTGCCGCCCTTCGCGGGCAAGCAGCTGGCGCAGCATATCGTAGTTGAACCCCCCGAGGGTATCGGCGTAGCGGAAAAGCGACATGGGGGAATACTCTATCGCCACGTTTACGGTGTCGCCCGAACCGGGAATGAATGCGCGCGAATTGTCGGTGACTTCCGTTGAGCACTGACGGAGCATGAACATCAGTGCCAGCACGCCTGCGAGCAATCCTATGAGTAATTTTGCCGACGGTTTTATCATATTCCGCTGTATTTCAATTTTGTTGAAATCAGTTTCTGAAATCCACGGAGAGTCCTATCTGGAACCGGCGCGGGTTCATCGGGTAGTGGGGCATCGAGAAGTAGTTGTTGTCGCCTATAAGTCCCTGATTTACGTGGGAGAACAGTACGTAAAACCGTGTCCTGGAGAGTTTCATGTTGATATAGGCGTTCATAAACGGGTAGTTGCCGCACTGAATCTCATGCTGGTTATAGAAGGTCATGGTGGCTGGCTGATATCCGGGGGCGTAATAGCGGGAATAGTAGTCGCAGTCAACGCCGAACTGAACGTCGAGAACCCCGGCTACCTTGAACAGAAGATAGAGGTTGGAGTAGACTGTGAATTTAGGCAGCGGAATCACGCTTTCCTGAGTTGAGGTCTGGAGTATGAGGCGATTGCGCCAGTTGAGTATGCCTAATTTGAAATCCTGGCTCAGTTCGGCGCTCAGAATCTGCACGTTGCCACCGAATTGCTGCGGCAGCGCCTTGTCGTTGAAGTAAATATAATTCTGAATGTTTTCCACTCCCACGTTTATTCGTGAACGGGTGTGGGGAATGTCGAGAATGCCGCCGACGCGGAAACTGCGGGTCTTGCCGAAATCGTTTTGCCAGATGAAGTGGTTCGAGACGTAGTTGTTGTAGAGGTAAGGAGGTGTTTCGTTTTTAAATCGTCCGTAAGCGGTGATTGACACGGTGTCGCCCAAAAGGCGGAAGCGGGTAGAGGCATTGCCGTCGAGGTGAATTTCGCCGGAAGCCGGGCCTACGATGCCGAAGCGGGCGGTGGCGTCGTAGGTCAGCAGTGTGCCTTGATGGTTGGTGAGCTGGCCGCCAACCCATAGGAGGTTTTGCTGAGCTGTGGGAGCAAGGAGCGCGGCGAACGGGTAAGGGGTGAGTCCCTCGGGACGGTCCGGTCCGCTTATGGGAATGGTGTCGGCTGTCTGTGTGAACTTGCGGATTTCGTGGGTGGCGAAGACGGCGAGTCCGGCCTTGGCATATTTGTTGAACCCTTCGAGCAGGGATATTCCCAGAGTATTTTTCAGCGACCAGTAGGAGGTGCGGTCGTCGGAACCGTTGAGCGAGAGATAGCGGTTCTCCCAGAAAGAGGCATCTTCCGAGGCGCTCCCGTTTATGAAGTGATGGCGCCCGGTGCGGTATTCGAGATTCCAGATGAAACTTGAAACGGGAATGTATTCGCGTGCCACAATCGAGTCGGTGAACACCGAGTCGCGTGTCTCGTGCCAGAATCCCACTTTATAGCGGTTGTTTACTACGAGTTCGCCTCCGACCACCCTGTTGTGGGCGTCGGTGAGATTGGTGGGAATGGTCTTGGCGTCGATTTTCGACACGCCGCCCTGAAGCTGTGCCGGATCTGTGATGTACAGATCGTCGGTGATTCCTCCGTTTTCCTTCCCTACCATGTTCCAGTGGTTGTAGAATGCCTGAAGTTCATAGCGGTCGCCGAGATAGGAACCCGACAGTCCCCATACGAGGCCTTTGGCCGCCTGATAGTTGTAGGAGCCTTTCGAGTATATGTAGTCTATGTTGGCGCCTATCTGCACCCGCTTGTTGGCGTTGCCCGAGAATGTCATTTTCAGCCGTTCCTGCGAGTTCTCCTTTCCTCCTCCCGTATTATAGCTCAGAAGGGTCATGGGAATGCGGGTGTTGTAGAATTTATGGGTGTTGATGTCGGGCAACCACGCGCTCAGAGGCTCACGGAAAAAGAATTCGCCGGGACTGCGGCGCTCCATGAAAATCATGTTCTCGCCAGGACCGCCGAGATTGCCGGTGGTGGCGTAGGCCGGACTTACTTCCGACGGAATCGAGAGCTGATAGTAATTGTAGAGGAGGGTGTCGATTGTGGCAGGCTGACGAAGCCCCAGAGGGGTGGTCATTTTCCAGGCAAACGACGGCGCTATGACGGGTTCTTTTGCCTGCAGCGTGAGAGCTGCCATAGCGGCTATGATGAGGATGACTGTTCTGAATGTTTTCATTTCAGCTGCAAAGTTAGCTGAATTGCAATAAACAGCGAAATTTTCGGGCGGAAAACTACATGAGCGGGCTTAGCAGACGGACGAACGATTCCTTGATTTTTTCCCCGCGCGGGCGGTGTCTCCATTCCGAGGGGCGGATACGGGTGGAGTTTTTCATATCTTCATGAAACTGTCGGGCGAGTTCGCGGTTATCGGAGCCGGAATAAAACAATATGTTTTCCTCGAAATTCTGGTCGAAACTGCGGAAGTCGAAGTTGCACGAACCGGTCATTGCAAAATCCTCGTCGACCACGAGCACCTTGCAATGCAGCATGCCGGGGTTGTAGAGATAAACCTTTATGCCGGCCTGCAGACATGCCTCAACGTAGCTCATCGAGGCATAGGATAGGAGCCTGGAGTCGGAGCGGCGCGGAATCATCAGCCGGACGTCGATTCCGCTGAGTGCCGCAGCCTGAAGCGCCTTGAGCATGCCGTCGGCAGGAAGAAAATAGGGCGACTGCAGGAGCACGCGCCTCCGTGCCCCTGTTATGGCGCGGAGATATACCAGCAGCAGATTGCTCCATCTGCCCGTGGGGCCTCCTGCCACAATCTGAATCATGCTCCGGGGTTCGGAGCATCCAGCGGTGCTGTCGACCGGATCTGTTAGAAGTTCCTGACCCATGAAACTCCAGTCGATGGCGAAATTGTATTGCAGTCCGGCCACGGCCGGCCCGGTAATTCTTACCGAGGTGTCGCGCCATAGTCTGAAGTCTTTTCCTCCCGACACATAACGGTCTGCCACGTTCATTCCCCCGATATAACCGGTTTTTCCGTCGATTATCACGACTTTGCGGTGGTTTCTCCAGTTCAGGCGCTTGGCGAGACGCGGAAAATTTATTCGGAAGAAGGGGTGTACCTCTATGCCTTCGCGCCGCATACGGTCGAAGAAGGCCTTGTCGGTTCCGAAAGAGCCTATATAGTCGTAGATAAGGCGTATTTTCACTCCGGCGCGGGCGCGTTCTATCAGGATTTCACTCAGTTGCCGTCCGATTCTGTCGTCGGAGATTATGTAGAACTGAAAATTTATATAGTTCCGGGCACGCCGGAGGTCGGCGAACAGTGCGTCGAAAAAAGGTTTTCCCCAGTGGTAATACTCCACGCAGTTTTCGGTATAGAAATGGGTGCCCACGAGGGAGTCGACGAGTCTGACAAGTCTGGAATTCTCGGCCGAGAGGCGCGGAGCATTCCCTCGGGATGGCTCGTTTCTCTCCGATAAATTCAGCTGGCGGCGTTTGCGCCTGGAGAGCATCCTCGTGTTGTGAAGACTTTGCCCTACAACCATATACAGGAGTATGCCGATAACCGGAAGAAGCAGCATCACCGTTATCCATGCGAGTGCCTTGACCGGGTTCCTGTTCTGGCGCACTACTGCTATGACGGCTGCGATTACCAGGCAGCAGTAGGTTGCAATTACAGTCCACAGTATGATGTTCATGAGCATCGGCATGGAGATAAGGAGCGACATTTACTTTAATGATGAATTATACGTTACGTATTGTTAACAATCGAAATGTCTCTGAGGTTTTCGGGAGTTTATTTTTGTGGACGCATGTGCGAAGTAATCCAAATAAGTGTGAAAAAGATGGGGGTTGTTGAAAAAATGTGTAACTTTGGCAAATAAATGGCATAAAATACCATCTTGATGAGAACACTTTATCTCTATGCATTAACCGTCATAACCGCATTTATCTCATTAAACGCGGCTGCCCGGAATGATACGGAAGGCTATACGGTAAACTATGAGGCTTCTTTAACGGCAGGCGCCGGCAGCGGAGAGTTTGCACCATATTATATTTCGTCAATGCGGCACGGCCGTTTTTCGCAGCAGTATAACGCGCAGGCTGAGGGGAAGATATGGCGTCCGATGCAGACCGACGGCCGTTTCAGCTACGGTTTCGGCATCGACATGATTGCAGGATATTCTTCCGACGTAGAATATCAGCGTTACGACAATATAAAGGATGTGTGGTACCTCCACAGCGAGCGCCCCGCAGCCGGATGGATCCAGCAGCTCTACGGTGAGGTAAAATACCGCAGCCTCTTTGCTCAACTCGGGTTGCGCGAACGGGGGTCTGCTCTTCTTAACCAGCGGCTTACGAGCGGAGACCTTGTGGAGAGCGGCAACGCACGTCCGATTCCGCAACTGCGCGCCGGTTTCATAGACTTTCAGGATATTCCTTTTACTCAGGGCTGGGTTCAGATTCAGGGAGGACTTGCCTACGGGCCGATGACCGACGGCGACTGGTGGAAAAATCACTTCAACCGCTTCAACTATCACGTTGCGAGCGGGGTATGGTATAACTATAAACGACTCTATCTGCGAACTAATCCCGCCAAGCCGTTTTCAGTGACAGTGGGTATGCAGGCGTCGGCAATGTTCGGAGGCACGACCGACTATTATGCCGACGGCAGCCTTTTCCGCTCCGAAAAACGCAGTCTGCGGGCCAAAGACTTTTTCCGCGCATTTTTCCCGGCTCAGGGCGAAGGGTATTATACCGGCAACCACGTGGGATCCTGGGACTTCAACGCACGCTACCGGCTGGCCGACGGAACTCTGCTTAAGGCATACTTCTCGTGGCCATGGGAAGACGGCTCCGGCATAGGACGTCAGAACGGCTGGGACGGCCTGTGGGGCATAGAGTATAAGGCTCCCGACCCGTGGCTGATCTCAGGTGCGGTGGTGGAGTATCTCGATTTCACCAACCAGAGCGGTCCGATACATTATTCGCCGTCGGATCACCCCGGCGCCACGCTCAACGGCAAAGCCACGGGTTGCGACAACTACTATAACAACGACAACTACAACTCCTATGCCAACTATGGAATGTCGATAGGCACTCCGGCGCTTATGTCGCCGATTTACGATACCGGCGGCATGCTCATTTTCCGCACAAATCTCATGCGCGGAGTCCACGTGGGGATAGAGGGGTGTATTACCCCCGATATCGACTACAGGGTAAAAGGCGGTTACCGCAAATCGTGGGGTTCGGCTTACTATCTTCTGCCCGAGCCGGTGCATCAGACCTCTGTAATGGCGGAGGCCAACTTCCGGCTCCCGAAAGTTGCGGAAGGGCTGAGCGTGAACCTTATGCTGGAGGTTGACCGCGGTAAAATGCCATGTAACGCCACGGGAGCCATGGTGACTGTAAGATACAACGGATCTTTCAAATTCTGACTCTGATGAAACGGATTAAATATACTTTACTGCTGTTGCTGACAACAATAGCCATAACGACCGGACTGACCGGCTGCACGCAAAACAATGGAGACATAGGCCCTTGGTTCGGGCGCTGGCGGGTGGAAAAAATCACGTGCGACGGCTTGGATCTCGACATTTATTCCGGCCCTGAAGGGCTGCAGATTGCCTCGTGGGCTTTTCAAAGCAATGTAGTCAGTCTTTCCGCCGTATATCCCCATGATGTCAACTGCCTGGCATACGGAGCGTGGCGACAGGAGGGTGATCGCCTGCTGCTGGATTTCACGGCTTTCAACGACGACAGTCAGTCGCCCGGAATCTATCGCCCTGCCGACGTGTTCCATCTCGAAGCCGGTGCGGTAAATGTCCTTACCATCAACTCACTGACCGATTCGCGTATGAATCTTACCCATCAGTCGGCCGACGGGCATCTCTATCAGTATTATCTTAAAAAACTACTCTGAACACGTTTATATGTCAATGCGAGTACCGAACAGACCGGATCATAGCGTCAATATATTATTTCTCGGAGGCGCCAAAAGGGTGTCGATGGCCCGGAAATTCATTGCTTCGGCAGAGCGCCGCGGCATAAAGCTGAATCTATACAGTTATGAACTTCATGCAGAGGTCCCGGTGGCAGAACTTGCCAAGGTGATAGTGGGACGGAAGTTCAACGCACCCGACGTGGTGGAGCACATCCACGCTATTGTTGAACTTTACTCCATCGATCTTCTCATACCGTTTGTCGATCCGGCAATCGGCGTGGCCGCCAGATATGTCGAGCGATATTCCGATGCTTCGGCACCGGTGGTGGGTTCAGCTATGGCCGACACTCTTTTCGATAAAATAGACTCGGCCCGCGCTTTCGAGGATGCCGGTCTGCCGATACCGTCGACTTACCGTTCCGGGCGTCCGCGTTTCCCGCTTATAGCCAAGCCCCGCTATGGAACCTATTCGCGCGGAATAGAGATAATAGAGACTATCAATGATTTCCGCCGGATCATAGCCCGGCGCGACGAATTTCTGCTCCAGGACTATATAGCTGACCGCGACGAGTATACCGTAGACTGCTACGTGGCTGCCGACGGCAGAGTGATGTGCGTCAGTCCGCGCCGTCGTCTCGAAGTGCTCGGCGGTGAAGTCGTACGAACGGTGACGATCGATTTTCCGGAACTCGTGGCCGCATCGGAAGAAGCCATAACCCGTCTCGGACTTCGCGGGGCGCTGACTATCCAGTTTCTCGCACCTAAGGCGTCGCCGCAATTCCTTATGCTTATGGAAATCAATCCCCGTCTTGGCGGCGGAGCCGTGTGTACGGTTCACGCCGGCGGCGACATTCCCGGTTTCATACTCGACGAATTGCTCGGCCGGCCCATGATTCCTTCGGTCGGCATTAAACCCGGAACACTGATTTGCCGTTATTTCCAAGAAGTAGCATTTTTCAATGAACAGTAATAACTCACTGAAACTTACAACGCGCCAGCGGCTGCAGCAGAAACTGTCGCCGTTGCAGATACGTTACGGCCGTGTGCTCGAAATGAACGGCCCGGAACTCGAGGAGGAGGTGCGTCACGAACTCGACGACAATCCTGCGCTTGCAGTGGCCGACGGCACGGGAGCAGAAACGGAGGGAGACAGTTTCAACGAAAGTGCCGAGCAGCTTCAGCTCGCCGATTACCGCGACGAGGACGAGATTCCGTCGTACCGGCTGGAAGCACGCAACCACAGCGCTTCCGACACGTGGCGCGAGCCGGAGGCGGCAGCCGGAGGCAGTTCGCTTATGGAGCATCTCACCTCGCAGCTCGCCGAGCTGGGTCTGAGCGCATCAGACCTGCGCATTGCAGATTATATAGCGGGGAATATTGACGACAACGGATACCTTACGCGCACCCTCCCGGCCATTATCGAAGACCTTGAGTTCCGCCAGGGGCTTGAGGTGGACGAGAAAGATGTCAGGCGCCTTTACGACGCAGTGAGATCGCTCGAACCAGCCGGCATCGGTGCCATAGATTTGCGCGACTGCCTGCTGCTGCAGCTGAGGCGCCGCCATGCCACTCCCGGGGTGAAGCTCGCAGAGGAGATCGTGGCAGACTATTTCGACCTTTTTTCACTCAAACACTACGACAGGCTTATGTCGGCTCTCGGCATATCGCGTCGTGAGTTGCAGGATGCCATTGAAATAATCCGCACGCTCGACCCTAAGCCGGGAAGCGCCTTCGCGGACAGCGAGGATGACCGGGTGCGCCATATAGTGCCCGATTTTTCGGTGGAAGCCGATGGCGACAGTCTCACGCTGTCGCTCCTGAACTCCATTCCTGAACTCTGTATAGAGGAGACGTTTGCGGCAACATCGGACGATAAGAAACTTAATGCCCGCGAGCGCGACGCAGCTGCTTTTGTAAGGCGTAAGCGCGATGAGGCGTCGGATTTCATCTCGATGCTCAGGCTGCGTCAGAACACGCTTTACAGTGTCATGAATTCGATATTGAAACGGCAGCGCGATTTTTTTCTTACCGACGACGAGACGCGGCTGCGGCCGATGCGTTTGCGCGATATAGCCGCCGATACCGGATTGGATATCTCGGTGATATCGCGTGCTGCTGCCGGTAAATATGTGTCTACTCCCTACGGCATATATCCGCTGAAGTTCTTTTTCAACGACAGCGCAGGGAGTGACGATGAGGAATCTTCAGTGCGCAAGGTGATTGCGGAAATAAAGAATATAGTAGAAAATGAAGACAGAAAGCATCCGCTGAGCGATGATGCCATCACAGCACAGCTCCACGGGCGCGGCTACGATATAGCGCGGCGCACCGTGGCAAAATATCGCGAGCGTCTCGGTTTTCCGGTGGCCCGCCTTAGAAAGGAAATATGATTTGGAGGGAAATCAGAACAGCGGGAAGCTGCTTTGGGTACAGACATACTTGTTGGTGAACTCATAGTTGCTCTGGCAGAGCATAAGTATGCCCTGGATGAGCGACAGAATTCCGGTAATGGAACCGCAGGAGCAGAGACCGCCGATTAGGAAAATGATTCCGGGAGTGGTCTTTCCGAGATAGAAGTACTGTATTCCGATAGAGCCGAGGAAAATGGCAAGCAACGCCGCTACACCACGGCTTTTGCCTGTAGGGCCTTCGGCAAACATGTCGTTTGCGGCATAGTAGGCATTTTCGTCGAACCCAAACGGGGGCTGGGGACGATACCCGTTCTTGTTGTACTGGTTGCCGCCGTTGTTGAAAGGCGGCTGATTCTGGTTGTTATACATTTAGTATGCTGTTTTTGGGTTTTGTGGCCTGAAAGTCTTTGATATAGTTTGGAGTAGAGTAGGCAAGGTCGAGGAACTCACGGCGGGCATACGAGCGCTCGGCAAGCGCAAGCATATTTACAGCGAGCGGCTTCACGTCGGGGATGAAAACGGCATTCGGGTTTGTGATGACGCTGCGCGCCTTATCGCTTCCGTTTCCGAAGAACAGCACGCGGTTGCTTTCGAGCAGACCGGCATATGAACCGGCGTCGAGAATGAGGGGCTGCTGCGGAAGGATCTGTTCAAGAGCCATATTGTATACAGCAGTGTAGACCTCCATGCGCCGGGCATCGATCATCGGAGCGAAAAATTCAGTGCCGTCAATTTCCTGTTCGAACATCACTGTAGTTGTGAGCAGTTCAAGAGTATTTACTCCGATAAGCGGCACATTGAGTGCATAGGCGAGTCCTTTGCCCTCGGAAAGCCCTATGCGCAGTCCGGTATAGCTTCCGGGCCCCATGCTCACCGCTACGGCTTCGATGTCAATTTCTTTTGACCGGGCATAGTCGAGACAATGTTTTATGAAATCGCTCAGCAGGGCGGCATGGTTTCGCCCGTCCATATCCTCGCGGTGGGCAAGCACCATTCCTTCGGCTGTAAGCGCGGCCGAGCAAACTTCAGTCGATGTCTCTATGTTAAGAATAACTGCCATTTGTTTCGTTGTTTCTGAAATGCAAATATAGCTGTTTTTCAGTTAAAACACAAAGAGTTCCTCAAAGTTCGGCTTCAACCATAGAAGCCCAGTCAAGAATCTGACGGTCTGTGACGTCGTTCATAAGAAGTCCGTTACCCCATTTTATTGAGGGATAGGCTGCAGAAAGGTCTTTCTCGCTTTGTTCGATAGAGCTGCCGCCGGAGGTCATGAACGGAACCATAACCTTGTTTTTCAGGTCGACTGATTCAATGAATGAATTGATTATGCGAGGGGCTGTGTTCCACCAGTTGGGATAGCCGATGAAAACTACGCGGTATTTGCTCAGATCTGCTCCCGGATTTTTAAGTGCGGGACGCGAGGCCGGATCGTGCATCTCTACGGAACTGCGGCTTGTGGAGTCGCGCCAGTTGAGGTCGGCAGTGGTATATACCTGCTCCGGTTCTATCTCGATGAGGTCGGCGCCTATGAGATCAGCCAGACGTTTTGCGGCTCCCGCAGTGTTGCCGGTAGCGGAGTAGTAGCACACCACGGCGTCGGTGTTTTCCGGTTTTTCAGAATTTGAATTCTTGTTGCCCGACGATTTTGCGGAGCAGGAGGTGAGCGTAAGCAATGCTGCGACAGCAGTAGCAATGAATGAAGTTAAGAATTTGAAGGCCATAGTCATAAATTTAAATAAAAGCCTCCGATTGCTGTAAGCTGCAGTCAATCAGAGGACTTTGTATGGTGCTCGAAGCGGGACTCGAACCCGCACAGCCGCAATGGCCAAGGGATTTTAAGTCCCTCGTGTCTACCATTCCACCATTCGAGCCATGGGAAAAAGGTTTGTTTTTGGTGGCGCAAAGTTACTACGTAAAGTTGGAATTTGCAAGCGTTTTGTAAAAAGTTTCACGCCGGTTTGTTCATCTAAAACGCTTTAAGAAGGAACACGGCTCTTTCATTTAAAACATTTTGATATAGAGCGGTTATGGGTGCCACCGGCTGAATTAAACCCATTTTCCGCTGATATATTTATCGTTATACCAATGTAACTTGCTTAGCCTCGGTGTGCGGACGTGTTTTTTCACGATGCGGTTTAATAGCGATGCTGTGATAATGCAATAAATAGTTGACAATCAGAATATTGTAGGGGCGCTATATTTAGCGCCCGCTGAGTCCGGGCATTTTCTTTCAGCATCATATTGTTCCGGGTGGAATATGCTTTAGATTCTGCGGGCGCTAAATATAGCGCCCCTACAACGCGCTGTTTATAAACATTTTATCACGCAATTTTTGCAGAAATAAAAGAATGCGTTCACACGTGTCGTTCGCGGTGGACGTGAAGAATCACGTCCGTACAATGCGCAGGTTATCAGTGCGTTGTCTAATGGGTATATCACCGCCATATTTATTGAATCCGCCGCTATTCCGGGCATGATGCGATATGTCAGGACGGGCGGCGAGAGGAGATGCGTCGCTTTCGGGTGCGGTTACGGGTGCTTCTGTTGTCTGAGCTTCTGGAACTTCTACGGGTTCTGTGGGTTCAATGGTTTCGGGTTCGGCGGGTTTTGGGGATTCTTTGCGGCGGGCGGCTGCTGCGCGGGCGATGGTTGCACGGCGTATGGCACGGTCGAGGTCGGGAAGCAGACGGTCGAAAATTACTTTCGCTTTTCTGCCAAGACCGGTTATCTTACCCTCGGGTCTGAGGTAGCTGCTCACGGCGGTGACGACCTGCTTGAAGGTGAAGGGGTCTATTTTGCATCCTGTCATGGAGTCGATGCAGTTTGAGATAATGGTGCAGTAGGCACGGTCTGACACTCGGTAACGGTTTTGTTTCTTTGTGGCTTTCATTGTCTGTGTGTTTTGGTTTTCTGCCGCAAAGATAATACAGGATTTTGCGGAGACCATTGCGATAATGTCGCTTTTTTCAGAACGAGGTAAAAATTTTTCGGACAGGAGAGAAATTTGGGAACAGGAGGGATGAGGGGTAATGGGGGAAATCGGTAAGATTGGTAATAGAAACCGTAATTCTCATATTCCGGCAATGCCGGATATGTGTCAACTTTGTATCCGTAAAAACTTATTTATATGATACGCAGAATATGTTCAGCATTGGCTCTGTGTCTGACTCTTTCAGCAGGCATAGCCCAGACGGCGACAAAGCCGGCCACGGTTTATTTCACGCAGGAAATAACACCCGAATCACTCATCGATATTTTCAATGCGCTGGGGGTAGAGCCGGAAGGCAAAGTAGCCGTGAAAATCAGTACCGGTGAATCGGCTCAGAGCAATCATCTCCGCCCCGAATTGATCGGTTCGCTTGTGAAGAAAGTAAAAGGCAACATCGTGGAGTGTAATACCGCTTACGGCGGCAACCGTTCGGATACGGAATCCCATCGACGTGCCATTGAGGAGCGTGGTTATGGCAAGATCGCCACGGTTGACATAATGGATGCGGAGGGTGAAATGAATCTGCCTATGGAGGATACAAAATGGTTCGAGGAAAATCTGGTGGGCAATCATCTTGCAGACTATGATTTCATGATAAACCTCGCTCACTTCAAGGGTCATGCTATGGGCGGTTTCGGCGGCGTGCTCAAGAATCAGAGTATCGGGGTGGCATCGTCGAACGGGAAAGCACGGATTCATACCGCAGGAGCGTATTCCGAACCGCGCTATGCATTCGAACAGCCTTACGGGCAGGATGCTTTTCTTGAGTCGATGGCAGGAGCCGCGCAGTCGGTCCACAACTATTTTAAGGGAAAGAAAGGTATCGTGTATATCAACGTTATGAACAATCTCTCGGTGGATTGCGACTGTAACGGTCATCCCGATGCTCCCCGCATGAAAGATATCGGCATTCTTGCGTCGCTCGACCCTGTGGCTCTCGATCAGGCTTGTCTCGATCTGGTGTTTAATCATCATCCTTCCGAGGGCGACAATAACCGGCCTCTCATAGAGCGAATAGCCAGCCGTCACGGCACTCATACCGTAGATTATGCTGAACAGATAGGACTCGGCACCAAGAGTTATAATATCGTTGATATTACCAAGGACACCTCCCGCAGGTAATTTTCGGGCAACTGAGCCGCAATCAGGGTTATTTATGTTGCTGAGCAGGTTGTGAACCGTTTTTTGTGCGGTATTCCGAGGGTGACAGGCCGGTGAAACGCCTGAAAGCTGTGGAGAAATGGGGCTGTGAGGAAAAACCGATGCTGTAGGCGATTTGCGAAATGTCTACGTCGGGCTGTCTGAGCAGTTCGCATGCTTTTCCAAGACGGATGTTGCGTATGAAATCGCTCGGGGTAAGGCCCAGCAGTTCTTTCATCTTCCGGTTGAGGTGGGCGCGGCTCAGTCCCACTTCCTGACAGAGCCTCTCGACGTTAAGCCCCGAATCGTCGAGGTTTTCGTTGATGACCTGAACGATTTTGTCGATAAGAACCTTGTCGTTGCCTTTCAGTTTGGGAGTATCTATTTTGCCGTCCTGCTGCTGAGCACCGGAAAATTTACCGCGCAGGCGGAGGCGGTTGTCGATGAGGCTGTCGATAATTGACTGCAACTCAGCTATGCTGAATGGTTTGGCTATGTATGCGTCGGCGCCTTTTTCCCAACCGGCCGTGCGGTCGGCCGTTTCGTTTTTGGAACTGAGGAGCACCACGGGAATATGGTTTGTGCTCACGTTTGATTTAAGTGTCTTCAGAAGTGTGAGTCCGTCGGTTTCGGGCATCATTATGTCGGAAATAACGATGTCGATATCGGTTTCATTGACAGTGCGCAGCGCCTCACGGCCATTGGTGACGGCCGTAACCCGTCCGAACGACGAGAGCGCGTCGGTGATATAATCGCGGATTTCCGGATCGTCGTCGGCTACGAGGATATGGAGTGAGGAATATCGGCGCGATTTTTTCGAAGGTGTTTCAGCCGCGACGGCTGCCCCTCGGGGCATGACGTTGCGGGATGCTCCCGCAACGTCATTGTCTTCTATTTCATCCTGGGCGAGGTGGCTGTGGCCGAGCGGTATTCTGACCGTGAAGCAGCTGCCCCGGCCGTCGGGGCGGTTGGCGGCGGTTATCACGCCGTGGTGCAGTTCCACGAGCTGCTTGCAGAGGTCGAGGCCTATTCCGAAACCGAGAGGAGTGGTTCCGCGGTTGAATTTACCCTGATAGAACCTGTCGAACAGGCGGTCGACGTTTTTCTCGTCAAGACCGATGCCGGTGTCAGTGACAGAAATCTCGGCGTAATCGCCAAAACCCGAGTCTCTGCCTGATCTGACGGCAACGTCGATACGTCCGTTTTCCGGGGTATATTTTATAGCGTTGGTAATGAGGTTAACGAGGACTTTATCGAAATTGTTTCGGTCGATCCACACGTTGACTTTTTCGTCGGATACGCAGTTTCCGGCGAAAGAGAGCGTGAGGTGTTTTTCTTCCGCCTGGGGCTTGAAAATGTCGACAAGTTCGGAAGTGAACCCTACTAATTCGGTTTCCGTGCATGAAATCTTCATTTTTCCCTTGTCGATTTTCCTTATGTCGAGGAGCTGATTTATCAGCGCGAGGATGCGGTTGGCGTTGCGGTGAATCAGGTTCAGATTCTTTGTGGTTTCCGGGTCGTGCTCCTTCTTCATGATATGTTCGAGCGGACTCAGGATGAGGGTAAGAGGAGAGCGGACTTCATGGGAGATGTTGATGAAGAATTTTATTTTTTCATCGTTGACTTTCTCATCGTTTTTGTGGCGTATCAACCTTATGACGAGCAAAATAAGGACACAGAGAAGAATAATGTAGAGTGCTTTCGCCCATGGGGAGAGATACCACGGTGGCGTCACGCTGATTTCAACGGAAGTTATATCGGAAAACGCTCCGTTTTCGGTTGCGCGGACTTCAAGGATATAGTGGCCGGGCTGAAAATGCGGGAGGTTAATCATTCCGCTGCCCGGAACAGTGGAAATCCAGTCGTCGGCCACACCCTTGACCCGCCATTGGAATACGATATTGTCGGTCTCGCGGAAATCTTTGGTTGACAGTCGCAACGCGAGTGAATTGTCGCGGTAGGAGAGATGAATTTTTTCAGGATTTGCGGCAACGCCGGAAATCACGTTGCGGCCCGACCCGTTCAGGGTGGTTGAATTTACTTTGGAATTGTTTAGAAATATTCCTGAGATGAAAATTTTGCGATCCGGGAGGGCGGGGGCGCTTAACTTGGCGGGGTCGAGAATCGTAACCCCTTTCTCGCCACTGAAAAGCAGCCGTGAACGGTCGGAAGAAATGACAGAGGAAAAATAATCGTTGTCCGACATATCGTTGCGACCGTAGAATGGTACTATATTGAAGCCGGAATCCACGCGGTTTATGCCGTTGTGTGTGCCGATCCAGGCATTTCCGGAGGTGTCGAAGATAACGTTCGATACATAATTGTCGGCGAGACCTTCGTTGGTAGTCAGCCGCCGGTATGAATAATCGGATGGTCTGATAATGTAGAGCCCCGAGCTCGTGGCGTCCCAGATGTTGCCGTTCCTGTCTTCAGCCATGGAAAGATGAACGCCTTTTATCATTACAGGGTGCATCTCGCTTACGTTCGTGCTTTTGCCGGAAGAGGGGTCGTAGACTGACAGACCGCCGAACATACCGATCCATATTCTGCCTTTAGAGTCGCAGAACAATGAAGATGGCCACAGGAAGCGACGGGATCCGTCGTTGTCCAGGAGCCAGGAGTATTGACCCGATGCGGGGTCATATTTAATCACACCGTCGCCATGGATGCCGAGATAGACGTTGCCCTGCGGATCTTCGGCAACTCCCGACGCCAGATAGTTTCCGCGGACAGATGCCAGCTGCCGGAGATTTCCGGTGGCGGGTGAAAACTCAAAGAGACCGTGATTGTCGACACCAAGATAGAGGTTTCCGGAACGGGCGGTGGTCATAGAAGTAATGCCGCCTCCCAGCCGAAATACAGACAGCAGGTTGCCGTATTCGTCGACCGATATCAGTCTGCCGTCGTCGAGTCCTACCCATATAGCCTCAGAGGCTGGAGAAACGGCCACGGTGGTTCTTCCTCCCGAATATCCGGGCACGGCGCGGGAGATATTTACGAAATTGACAGTGATTTCGCTGCGCGGAAACATTAATATGCCCTGATGCGAACTTCCGAGCCAGAGGTTTCCGAGCGGATCCTCGCTTATGGCGGATATGCGGGCGCGCGAAATGTCGATTACCGGATTGGTCAGTTCGCGGTAAGGCTTCAGTTCGTCCGACCCTCTGTCGAGAACAAACACGCCTCTTCCTACTGTCCCGACAAGGATTTTGCCGTCGCCGGTAAGAGTGGCGCAGTCGAGCACCGGATTGTATGGTTCGGAAATGGAGACAGGAGTGAATGAGCCGTCGGCAATATTCCATCTCCACGCTTTTGTTGTGGTGGCTATGAAGAAATTGCCGTCGCTGTCGCGGGTAAGGATTTTAATGTAGGTGTCGGCAAGATGTATGGAGCGGACATGTCCGTTCGGAGCCACCGCTACAATGTCGCCCGAATGAGTGCCGCCTATTATTTCACCTTTTGTGGATTCGGCGATAGTGTTGACCTCTTCGAGTTTCTTTATCTGCGGCATGAATTTCACTGCAGTCGGGTTGCCCGATGAGAAATCGAGAATATAAGGCCCTACGCCGGAAACCATAAAGACGATGTCGCCCGACGTAGTCTGGAGGAGATCGAAGATATAACCGTAGTGCTCCTTGTCGGGCAAGGAGATTCTGCGGAAGCTGTCGGAAAGGGGGTCGTAGAGGTTGAGTCCTTCGCATGTGGCAACCCAGAGGCGCCCTTTGACGTCGCATAGGATTTTCATGATACGGTTGTCGCTCAGGGAGGTGTCGGATTTCTCATCATGGAGATATTTATCGAAATTGCAGCCGTCGAAGCGCAGGAGACCGTACTGGGTGCCGATCCACAGATAACCGTCGCGGTCGAGACAGAGATTGCTGTATCCGGATGAAACAATATCCTTGCTGTTGAAGAGCCGCGTGTTGAGAATCGCACCGGCTTTAAGGGCGGATGCAACAATAATGAAGACAATTGTCAGGATTCGGTAGAAGCGTTTCATGGTAATGATTTTCCATTTACAAAATTAAGAAATTTCAACTGTTTCTCTTCGGAGAAAATGTAGCAAAATCGGAAAATGTTGCAAATATGAATGAAAATAACACGTATTTGAAAGCGCAAAAACCTTTAAGGAACTCTATGAGCAATTGATTAACGCACTTAGAGCGTTTATTGCATAATTTTGCGAAAGAAGAATAAACCAATCATTCATGAATATTATAAAAAAAATATTAACGGGATTTGCCGGATTGCTGATGTCGGCGGCGGTCAGCGCCGGGACCTACTGCAATCCGGTGATTTGGGCTGATGTGCCTGATCCCGACGTAATCCGCGTAGGTGAGGATTTTTATATGGTGAGCACCACGATGCATCTTATGCCCGGATGCCCGGTTATGAAGTCGCGTGACCTTGTGAACTGGGAAACGGTAGGATATGTGTTTGATACGCTCAACGATACTCCGCGCTATGGTCTCGAGGAGGGCACCGTTTACGGCAAAGGTCAGTGGGCAACATCTCTGCGTTATCACGACGGAAAATTCTATGCGCTTTTTTCGCCCAACGATGAGCCTTATAAGTCTTATATATACAGCGCTGCTGATCCTGCGGGTAAATGGACGCTCGTAAGCCGCACGGATCACTTTCATGATTCGTCGTTGTTTTTTGACGACGACGGCCGCGTATACGTGTTCTCAGGAAGCGGAAATATCCGTCTGCGCGAGCTGAATCCTGATTTGTCGGGAGTGAAAGAGGGCGGAACCGACTGCGTGGTGATAGTGCCTGACGGCGACGACAAAGGTCTGCACGAGGGAAGCCGGGTGGTAAAACGCGGCGACAGATATTATGCATTTGTCATCTCGTGGCCCGCGGGCAAACCGCGACGCCAGCTTTGCTACCGGGCCGATAAGATTACCGGCCCATGGGAAAAACAGGTGGTTCTTGAGTCGGAATTCGGCGGATTCCCCTACGTGGGGCAAGGCTGCCTCGTGGATGACGCCGAAGGGAACTGGTGGGGTATGATTTTCCAGGATCGCGGAGGGGTAGGGCGAGTGCTCACTCTTAACCCGTGCCGCTGGATCGACGGTTGGCCTATGCTTGGCGACGACGATGGCCGTGTGCCTGCCGTAGTCAGAAAAACGACTGTTGAAAATGACAGATCCGGTGTGGTGGCAAGCGACGAGTTCGAAGGCTCAAAATCCATCCTCTGGCAGTGGAACCACAATCCGGTCAATGAGGCATGGTCTCTCACAGAACGTCCCGGATGGTTACGGCTGAAGACGTCGCGCATAGTCGACAATCTTTACGTGGCGCCTAACACGATTTCGCAGCGCATGGAGGGTCCCCTATGCGAGGGAGAAGTGAAGATTGATATTTCCCGGATGAAAAAAGGCGATGTGGCGGGGTTCTGCGCTTTCAACGGCGACTCCGGTCTCCTTTCCGTCATCAAAGATAAAAAAGGTATATGGCTGGCGGCTGTCGAGTCGTCGGTGTCGTTGGGCGATGGCCCCCGCGAGGTGACAGGCGTGAGGAATACGGAGAAAGCGCGGATACGGCTGTCGGGTAAAACCGTCTGCCTGAAAATTGTTGCGGATTTTAATCCGGGTTGCGACAACGCCACCTTTTATTACAGTGAGGACGACGGCGCTACGTGGAACCGTATCGGCGATGAGTTCAAAATGAGGTTTGACTACCGCAGATTCTTCATGGGAACGCGCTTCGCAATCTATAATTACGCCACTGCCTCCGGGGGGGGATATGTGGATGTTGATTATTTCCGTTACAGAAAACTGTAAACATATAGTTTTGATTAAACAAGAATTTAGGTTAAAAAATATATATACGTGTACTAAGGTTGTTTTTAATTTAACTGTTATTTGTCAGGTAAAAAAGTACAGAGGGCCGCTTGTACGGCCTTTAGAGATTTAGGTTTCAGCCGGAGGTGGCACGAGTAGTGTCGCCTCCGTCATTTTATTGATATATAGATGTTTATTGAAACGTGTGAGATAAATTTGAATGAAAATGAGACAAGCCGGCAAGTGTGATGTGACAAAGATGAAAGCATACAGCACATAGCGGAATGCAGTTGGTATTTGAAAAGAATAATTTTGCATTGTTAACCAATCATTGAAATATGCAAGTAAAATTAACATTATCGGTTGTCTCTGCGGGTCTGGTCGCGGTCATGGCATCGTGCCTGGCGGCATCGGCCCACAAGGGAATTGAACCGCAGCCGTCGGTGGCGATATTCGATTCGTTTTCCTACGCCGGGAATGACTCGTGCTACAGCGATTCGGCCCTTACGGATGAGAGTTCGTTTTTCAACCCCGTCCTGCCGGGGTGGTATTCCGACCCTTCAATCTGTACAAACGGAAACGGCGACTATTTTATCGTCACCTCTACGTTTACATATTTTCCCGGGGTGCCGATTTTCCACAGCCGCGACCTCGTGAACTGGAAGCAGGTAGGTCACGTGCTCTCACGCCCCTCGCAACTTCAGAATATGGAGAAGCAGCACGTGAGCGGGGGTATTTTCGCCCCCGATATAACCTACAATCCCGCCAACAAGACATATTATATGATCACTACCAACGTCGGAGCGGGCAATTTCTTTGTGAAAACACAGGATCCGTTCGGCCAGTGGAGCGATCCCGTCATGCTTCCCGAAGTCCAGGGCATTGATCCGGCGTTTTTCTTTGATGAGGACGGCAAAGGCTATATAGTCAACAACGACGATGCTCCCGACGCCAAACCTGAATATCCCGGCCACCGCACCGTACGGGTGGTGGAATTCGATACGGCCACGGACAAGTGCGTGGGCGAACGCCGCATTGTGGTCAACAAGGGGTGCCGTCCCGAGGAGAAACCCATCTGGTGCGAAGGCCCACATATATATAAAATAAAAGGCCAGTATTATCTGATGACCGCAGAAGGCGGTACGGGCGACTGGCACAGCGAGGTGATCTATCGCGGACCGACACCGTTCGGCCCCTACACGGCTTGGGAAGGAAACCCGATCCTGACCCAGCGCACTCTCGACCGTTCGCGCGAAAATCCCGTTACCTGCGCCGGCCATGCCGACCTCGTGCAGACAAAGGAAGGCGACTGGTGGAGTGTGTTTCTCGCATGCCGTCCGATTAAGGACGGCATGGAGAATCTTGGCCGTGAGACTTTCATGATGCCCGTAAAGTGGACCGACGACGGCTGGCCCTATATGACCAGAGAGGGAGAACTCGTTCCGATGATCTTGAAGCGCGAAGGCGTAAAACGAGGTTCCGACGTGACTTTCGGCAATTTCGCCAAAACCGACGAATTTTCCGACACCACGCTCGGATACGAATGGATGACCCTGCGCGGAGCCGCAAAAAATTACTATTCGCTCTCAAAAAATCCGGGTTTCCTCACGATGAAGTGCGCCGACGTAAGTTCCGCCGACAAGGAGGTGCTTCCGTTTGTGTGCCGCCGTATCCATCATCACGATTATGAAGCGTCGACCCGCGTGACCTTCCTTCCGGAACACGATGCTCAGAGCGCCGGTCTGCTGATGATGAAAGATGAAACCCACCAGTACTATCTCGCCAAGACGCGCAACGCCGGCAATCACTGCATAGTGCTCCGTAAAATCTCGGAAAACGGCGCGGAAGATCTCGCCTCCTCGCCGATTGACGAAGCCGACCACACCGTCGACCTCAAGGTGAAGTCGCAGGGCCTGACTCTCAGCTTCTTCTATTCGGCCGACGGAGGCCGTAGCTGGAAAAAGGTTGCAGACGGCATCGACGCCGGATTCACGTCCACCGCCCGGGCAGGCGGATTCACCGGCACAACCGTGGGCATGTATGCATCCAACCGCAAATGATGATTACAATAAACCAATAGCTAACTTTAAATTAATCACAATGGAAAATGTAAAGAAACTCTTTCGATGCATTTTGCTCCTGCTGTTCTGCGTCGGACTCGGTTCGGCGCGGGCACATGCCGACACGGTGAGGGGCACGGTGGTCGATGATACCGGTGAGCCTCTCATCGGTGTGTCGGTACTTCTGAAAGGGTCTTCGCAAGGAATTGCGACAGATCTCGACGGACAGTATACTCTTAATGTTCCCGACGCCAAAAAAGCTGTGCTCAGCTTCTCGTATGTGGGCATGGTTTCGCAGGATGTTAACGTAAACGGCCGCAGTGTGGTCGACGTAACCATGAAATCCGACTCGGAGGTACTCGACGAGGTTGTGGTAGTGGGTTACGGTCAGCAGAAAAAGGCTTCGGTTGTGGGTGCGATCACCCAGACCTCAGGCGAAGTACTCGAGCGTGCCGCCGGTATCCATGATATCAGCAACGCCCTGACCGGTAATCTTCCGGGCGTAATCACCGAGACTTCGTCGGGTATGCCCGGCGAGGAAAGCGCGAAGATTACTATCCGTGGTGCGAGCTCATGGAACAACAGTACGCCCCTCGTGCTTGTCGACGGTATAGAGCGCGATATGAACAGTGTCGACGTCAGCTCCGTCCAGACCATTTCCGTCCTCAAGGATGCCTCTGCTACCGCAGTCTACGGTGTGAAAGGTGCAAACGGCGTCGTCCTCATCACCACCAAGCGCGGCGAGGAGGGCAAGGCCCGCATCGGCGTAAGCTTCACCGCCACTATGAAGTCGGCATCGAAGCTCCCCAACAAGATGGATTCCTACGACGCTCTGCGCGTGCGCAACACGGCAGTGCTCCATGAACTCGCCCTGATGCCGAGCTCATGGGAATATATGACCCCCTATGCCGTTCTCGACAAATACCGCAATCCCTCGAGCCTCGAGGAATCGGAGCGCTATCCCAACGTCGACTGGCAGGACTATCTGTTCCGCGACAACGCAATGGCCTACAACGGAAGCGTGACAATCGGCGGCGGCACAAAGTTCGTGCGCTACTTCGCAGCCATCGATTTCGTGCACGAAGGTGACCTTTTCAAGGAACTCGACGGCGGCCGCGGTTATCAGACCGGATTCGGCTACAATCGTATAAACGCCCGTTCCAACCTCGACTTCTCACTTACGCCGACAACAGTATTCAAGGTCAATATAGCCGGTTCGAGCGGTCAGAAACGTTCGCCCTGGCCTGCCTCCGGCTCCAATTTCGACCAGGCCAACTGGAACGACCAGCAGATGTGGGCAGGTGCATATACCACTCCTCCGGATGCGTTTCTTCCGATATATGCCGACGGCTCCTTCGGCTTCTATCCGCAGTTCCGCTCGCAGGTGGCAAACTCCGCCGAATTGCTGATGACCGGCGGTTCGTTCAAGACCACTCAGACCCGAATCAATACCGACTTCGTGCTGGAGCAGAAACTCGACTTCATTACCCAGGGCCTTAATTTCCGCGGCATGGTGGCATGGGACAACCGCTTTGTGGAAGTAAAGCGAGGCATCAACGACGCTTACCGTTCGCCGCAGCGCAAATGGGTGAATCCCGCCACGGGCGAAATCTCGCTCGACCAGCCTCAGAACAATCTTACCCACTTCGATTACCTCCCCGGCAACTCGTGGGGCATTCAGGCAGGCGAAATGGACGATAATCAGACCATCCGTAACCTCAATTATCAGCTTCAGCTCAACTATTACCGCGAGTTCGGCCCCCACGACGTCGGTCTGACCGGCGTGTGGACCCGTCAGGAAGTGGCAACCGGCAAGATGATCCCCATCCGGAGAGAAGACTGGGTGTTCCGTGCCACCTATGCTTTCGACGGCCGTTATTTCTTAGAATACAACGGCGCTTACAACGGCTCGGAGAAATTCGGTAAAGGCTACCGTTTCGGATTCTTCAACTCGGGCGCTGTCGGCTGGCGTATTTCTGAAGAAAAATTCTGGGAGCCCATCCGCACCTGGTTCGACAATCTCAAGTTCCGCGCCTCATACGGTGAAATCGGTGATGATACCGGCGACCGCTTCCTCTATATGGATCAGTGGGCTTTCGGCGGCAACACCAAGATGAAAATCACAGGTTT